>JABLTT010025094.1_pt1 | contig 29913 bp, 38 predicted proteins | sample 7160061 | NCBI WGS metagenome assembly JABLTT01 (sample SAMN14651232, study PRJNA627086) | human gut metagenome | isolation source: feces | host: Homo sapiens
AAGTAGAGCCCATGAGGGGCCTTTCTATCGAAATGCAGTTCAATGTCATGATATTTGAGGATTAAAGGTTTCCCGTCGCTTCTCATGGTGGAAACGACATCGGGATTCCCGAAGATTTCTATGACCTCATCCTGCGATATTCCGAATTTCAGCGGTGAAATGTCCCGCGGATTCTGCAATATTTGATTGCGCCAAATAGTAAAGTCCTGTTTCATATTTTTAATAGCACTGGAGGATCAGCCAGATCCGGTCAAAGCGGCGGGCGGTCAGGTCCTCTTTGGTAATGTAGAAATAGATGTGCCCGCAGTCTCCGAACATCAGCTCAAAGTCGCCAAGCTCCACGATATCCAGCTGGAACAGCAACATCCAGCGGTCACGGGCTGTTTCTTCTGCCCGCTGGCGTACTTCCTTCGGAATTTTAACCCAACCATCACCCAGATAGTAGCCCTGGGTCACCAAATCACATTCGTCGAACATACTGTTCTGGATCACATCAGGCCAGCCCAGCAGCTGGGAGCGGTCATCCGGATCCTCTGGGTCCTCACCGGTCAGTTCCTCCCAAGCGTCGTTGAAAGCGTCGTCATCCTTCTCATCTGGAAACACCTCGCTGAAGTCCTCCCAGGAAGGATAGGAGTATTTTGAGTCTACTTTGATCTTGACCATAGGAAATTTGAAATCTTCCTCCATATCCGCAGGAAAGTTTGCAGCGGACAGCGCCGAAAGATCCTCAAACCAATAGACGCGGGCGCAGCCCTTGTCCTTTGGGTCATAGCCCCAGCACTGGGTATCCGTTTCATAAAAGAAGGAGAGCAGACCGTGATCGGGGAGAAGATGCTCCTTGTCAAACTGAGCCAGCTCCTCACAGTTGAACTGTGCCAGGAAAGTGAGGGGACGGTTCTTCACCACATGGTCGTAACTTTCACCCTCATAGGTGGGCCAAACGAAGTCTGGCGGTACATCCGGCTTCCCGCCAAAGCGAGTGGCGCCCAGCTTGTATGTTTCTTTTCTGGCGATCTTCAGCCTTATGCTATTCTTGCCCAACGACTCCAGTTTTTCTTTCATGTTCATAATCAGTTCCTCCTTGTTGCTTCGTCATATCTTTCCATCCAGTGCCTCCACAGTTTTCATGGCAGCGGAATCAAATTTGCACTGCTGCAGATCCCGTTCAATCAGGGCAAACACATCCGGAAAGCACTCAATCTCATCCTGATACTCATATTTCGCATACAGTTTCCCATACTCGGAGATCCAAACTTCTGCCGGGTAGTAGTAGCCAATATGACCGATAGGCTGGCACTTTTCATCGGCAGCCTGTTCGATCTCTGCCAGTTCACAGCCGGACATATCCCGAAAATAGGCTTCTTCCAAATGATTTTTGATTCCGTTGACAAGGTAGGGAAACAAAGCAAATTGAAAGTCCGCTGCCCAGTTCATCTTTTTCTGTTCCAAGTACCACTCACAGCACAGACCGAAATACTTACGGTAAAACCGCTGGGTAGTCTTCATCATTGGGACGCCATGTTCGGTGTAATACTGCTTCGCAATGGAGATGTCCACTTTTCGTCCTTCATACCATCCGGCGTACTCCATCAGCTGTTTGACCTTGCTTCCCAGATCGCCTGAGATGGGGATGCGTTCTTTGATCATTCAGTTCATCTCCTGTCTGCTGCGAATCAAAGTTCATTTGGATACCCGATCTTATCCAGACCTGCCTTGATTTCTTCCCATTCATTGCGCTTCGGGTTTAACGCAGCGACCAGTTCTTTTGTCACTGGCACCCCATCAGCAAGCTGGCGCATAATATCCAAAGGCAGGTCAGCGGGATACCACTTTCCATACTCCACATAGGTCTGTGGATTGCCATCAATCGTGGAGAGCAGATCCTTAGATGCGTCCTCGCCGTCCACGGGATTGCAGTGCCAAGTGGTGCCATCTTCCGTCCAAACACAGAAGGTGCTTTTCATCTTTTTGACTTCACGGCTGCTCATGAGCTTTTGCAAAGCAGGGGGCATTCCCTCTGTCAGGTCTTCAATATGGGGAAGTTTTTCCTCCCAGTCGTAGAGTTCGGAATCTACACCGTTAATGACACAGCCTTCCGGCACAAACATGACAATCATGCTCTGGTCACTACCATCGGTAGCAAAGAATGCCTCTTTGCCTTTTCGCCATGCGGGGCTGTATGTATAGTGGCGGATGAAGCTCCATTCCTCCTCCACCATGATGATGTCCAGAGCTGCCAGCCCTTTGCAGAAGTTCTTCAGGCACTCCACATTGGGTAGGCCAGATAAATCTTTTGTTGAAATCATAATATTATCCTCCTGTCTTTCGTCACCACAGCTGGTCGATCTGGGTATATATTTTATTAGGTTCTCTGTCCGTAAAACTGGTCAATGAGTCGGTAGGTTCCGCAAGCAGCATCACATTCAAAATGTCCAGCACATAATACCAGATTCCGGTATCCCAGTCCCGGAACCGCCCATTACAGACAGCTTGCCCGTACTCACCGGGAGCCAAATCCAATGCCAGCTCATTGAGTGGCTGTTTCTGCCCGGTCTTATCGTAGGTATATCGCTCCGGCATCGCACCGATGTGCCAATCATATCGGTATCGCACTTGGATTCCAGACTCCTGCTGAATAAGTTCAAAAGGGTGAAGTCGCATTGTGCCATTCGGCTTCCATTCCATCAGTCTACGACAGTCCCTATCGATCTGAAATCCATCGGGCCTCTGTATGATAGATGCAAAGTGAGTAGGTAGACCAAAAGGATAATAGGAGAAGAAGTCTTTAGGCAGCCGCATGACTCTGGGATACTGGTTCCGCTGTGCGGCGGCTTTTCCACCCCGGCAGTCTTTATACCATTGCAGGCGGATCTGCTGAACCAGAAGTGTGGGCAGATGCTCCAACTGATGCTTATTCTGTTTCATCACCATACCTCCTTCCTTGATAGATCCTTCCAATGATCTTCCATGTTTCAGAAATTTACAACTCTGCTGCAAACTCATAGGAAACTGCAATGATGTTGTAAACATCATCGTATGTAAACAGCCGGTAGTGCCGATAGATGTCTTTGTTAAAATCCTCCCGCACCGGCAAAGACTTCAGCCAGGTGCTGTCCTCGATCAAATCAAAGGAGCTGCGGTTCAGATGTCCCGTTTCAGCCAGATTTTCATAGGTGTCCAATTCACAGGCAAAATAGGCCAATACTTGCCGGAAGGTGAGTGTATAGGGAACCCAGTCTTTTTCGTCCCTGTGCTGGGAGATCAGATGGCCATTGATGTCCCCTGTAAAGGTCAGATTGTTCAGTGCATCCTGTTTCACCTGATCCAGATAGATGCAGTCCCGTCCCTTCAAAACACCTAAGCAGGTGTTAATAGCAGTCGCTTTTTCCATAGGCAATTCTCTTTCCTCAGCTCTCATGGGTAATACAGAAAATCTCCTTATTCAAATCAAAGTAGATCACCATTAGCTCGTCGGTGATTTCCGGATTAAAGGAAAGGTCCAGAATAAAGACTTGCTGTTCGGTTTCACTATCCACCAGGCTACCAAACCGTTTGAGCCGCAAAAAGTCCACCATCTCAGCAAAGGACAGTTTGGATGGGTCGGTTCCCGGGAAAAGATTAGCCGCAATATCTGGACCTACATCGTCTCGGTGGAACTCCATGAAAAATATCACAACATCGTGGTAAGGGCTGTTTTCATCCTTCAGCGCCGATTTGATGGCGGCTTTGGCCTTTTCCGCCAATTTCTCTGCCTCATCCAGCATTTCTCCCACCGCATCCATGGCAGCAGGATTGTCGGTCAGTTCCTCATCTACATCGAAGAGAAAGGGCAGTCCCGATTCCTCGGGAAAATTGAAGATCTCCTCACCGGGTGTATATGTAAAATCAATGCGTTTACAGTTCAGTTTCATAATGTTATCCTCCTTATCCCTCAATATTGGCAGCTTTGAGGCCCTTTTTTAAGGAACCGTAGACCGTTACCGCATGGTCGGTGAACATCTCGTCGCAGTCAAAATAGGCGGTGAAGCTGCCGCCAGAGGTAACTACCAGGTTGACCATACTAATGCGCCGGGCAAGTTCTTCCTCTGTGATGGGATCAGTTTCCGGGTTGCGGGCGTTTTCCTCGTCCTGAGAAAGCCAGTTGTTGGCTAACTCGGTCAGGTCCTTTGCTGCAAGCTCCCGCATGGCGTTGTCCCAGGTTTCGCAGTCAGCCAACAACTTCTTGGCGGCACTGCGGGCACGGGTCCAGGAAGGCTTGCTCTCAGAATTAACCTCCAGAGAAAGGCTCACATCCTTTCCGCACCACTTGATTTCTCCCTCGAAGGTATCATAGTCCTTGTTCAGTGTCAGTTCACCCAGCACTTCATCCTGAATCACCACAGGCTTATGATACTCATCCAGAACAGCCTGAAGCTCAGGACAGTCCTCATTGGTTTTGACCACCTCGGAGATACACCAGGGCCATGCCACCAGATCTTTTGCCCATTCTTCTTTCATCCGTCGAATCTTCAGGCGGCAGATCTGCTCGTTTTGAAAGCGTCCCCAGCCCTTGTCGCCATTGCGTTCCTCGTCGGTGACCGGCCAATCCAAGTGCGTCTCTTTGGTGGTAACCTTGCCGGTGTCACAGAACTTGATCCCCAGTGTCACAACGGTCATTTCCCAAAACTTGCCTTTCCAGTTATATCCGCCCCCAATACAGCGATTGATCAGAGCGACCACTTCCTGCTCCTCGGGCTCGTACATCTCATAGAATTCTTCAAACATTGCGCATCCTCCTTTACAGCATTTCCAGAACTGCTGCAATCTTGGGGCCAAACTCCGTGGAGACTTCCTGCTCCAGTACACCTCGGTAAGCCAGCACCGCCTGCCAAGAATAGTAATAGAAACTGTAGAACAAGTCATCGGGGAATACTTCGTCTTCCTCGTACCGCATTTCATCTTCTTCCTCGTCGTATTCTTCCGACCAAAGGTATTCTTCCTTCAGCATATCGGAAAAGCAGAGGAGAGGAGCAGCGTGTTCCATCTCATCTCCATCGTGATAGCACTGGAGAATACAGAGGAAAAAGTCTAAAAGCTCGACTGCAAGGAAATTGGCAATAGGGTTCTCTTTGCTTTTATTCAAAGCCTCTACTAAAATACGGCTCATGAATATCATTCCAAAAGGTGTTGCATGCCATAAGGTGCTTTGATGCTCCATATTCGTGGTAAGCTCATAAAGAGCGTTTTTAACCGCTTTTAAATCGTCCATCTTGGAAAGGGTTTCAAAATATACAGGAAAATCTGTCCCTCTGCCATAGGCGGTGGTAAGCCGGTGCCACGGAACATCACGGACATCTAAACCGGTAATATATGCTTTGTTTTCTTCTTTCATCATGCCTTTCTCCTTATCCCTTTATTACACTCTGGTATTCCTTCTCCAGTGCGATGTACCACCGTTTCAGCATGGTTTCCAGACTGGTTTTACCCTTACGATCTGTAAAAACAAGGAACTTGTCCAGCAACTCAGGGAACAAATGCTTACCGGTATCGGTCAGATCCCGGTTGATATAGACCATACGCAGGATACGGCCCTGCCGGTCCAGCGGGTTCTTTTTCAGTAATCCTTTTTCAAAGCAGAAGCGCAAGAATACCACATTCTCGTCGTAAAATTCCTCTACCACAGCCGCGCCAATGCTGGTGTATGTGATGTCGTACACCAAACGGCTCCAGTCAAATTTCTCGGCATAGAGCAGTTTCAGTGCCTTCTTCCAGTGTTCCTCCGGGATTACCAGCATTCTGTGCTGTGCGGTACTGGAGTATCCCCGATAGACAGGTTCTGGCTTCCCCAGCAGTTCACTCACACTGTCGGCGTAGACGAAGCACAGCTCCTCATCGAACAGACCGCCGATAAAGTTGCCGTTGCAGTATAGCATATAGTTCTTTGACTTCGCCGGAGAATAGGAAAGGTTGTATTCCTGTGAATCCAGGCTTTTATGTACCTTGTTCAGAAAGTCTATCGATGTCATAATAATTCTCCTTATTCCTCAAACTCACCCTCGATCATTCCGTTCAAGTACCTGCCGGGATCAGCAATGAAGTCATCCCATTTGGCCAGAGGGTGGAATTCCTCATGCTCTATATCCAAGTACCACAGTTTCTTGTCCCTGGGGCTCCACAGCAGCAGGTAATCGCTGTAGTTATCCATCTGAACCATGAGGGAGAGCAACTTCTTCCGTTTCCAGGTCATCTCCTGTACATCCATAAAGGAATAGAGTTCCGCCCACTTCACCCATTCCTGATCCGGGAACTCCAGACGCAGCGGGCCAGTTTTCAAGTATTTCACCAGCTTGGCGGGCAGCTTATAGGGCATGAGCTGCCGGATCTTTTCCTGTTCGTTATGCCATTCCTCCGGTTCCAGAGCCTTTAGGTAGTCGGCCATTTCATGGTTTTTATTCTGAATTGCCATGGTGTAGGGCCGGTCGCCGTATTTGTCAGCAATGGTGATGTCGGCTCCTTGTTCAATAAGCCAGCGCACCATTGGAAAATTGTCAGAACGAGCGGCCTCAGTGACAGGAGTGGAAGCGTATGGAAACACCATATCAGGCTTGTGGTAATTGATGTCTGCACCTTTTTCAAGTAACAGCTGTGCAAATTCAGCATATCCATCGGACACAGCAGCACGGAATGCCTCGCCGCCAAATTTAGCGACGCTAATCCCTGCTTCTTCCAACACGGAAATATTCTCTGGACATTTGCCCCAGCGAGCTTCCTGAAAAGCTCGACGTTTCTGGTCTAAACTGAGTTTTGAAACCTGACCTGAAAAGAGTTGTACCACTTCCGAACCACAGCAACGGGCGGCGGTGAGCAGAAGGGGCTGTTCCTCTGCCATACCGGGATCAGCTCCATGCTCCATCAGAAAGTGAATCATGGGCACATCATTCCGAAAAACCGCCATCTCCAGCGGTGTGAGTTTGATATACTCGCTGAGCTGAATGGGAGCATTCAGATCCAACCCACCTTGAAGCATTGCTTCAAGCTTGGAAGTGTCATGGTCACAGATGGCAGCAGCCGTTTCCGGAAGGGTCTCCCAGCGGCCAATATATGCAATTTGGTACATAAGACACCTACTTTCGTTGGTGTTTCAATTCTTATTTATCTCCGAACCGCTCAGCAGCGTCTTTGTAAACAGTAATACTTTCTTCCACTCTCACTTTTTCGCTGCGAATACGGAAGTAGTCTCGTAGAACGCGCTTCAGTTCCGGGTTTTCCACCTTGCGGGGCAGCAGACTGATGAACATTTCGTCGTAGCTTCCATACAGAACACCGCCTCGGTTGTAAGTCTGCCATGTCACCGTAGGTTTGCGTACTTCTGGGTCTTTAGCCAGATCAAAGAGCCACCGCTCATCCAGTTCCACATACCGTTCAAACATGAACCTTGTGTCATAGGTTCCATAGCTATAATCGCCCCAGAAAATCAGAGCAATCATTCCATCCGGACCCAGGCGTTCATAGGTCCAGTCTTCCGGATAACAGCGGTAATGGAGCATTCCCAGTGCATGGAACAAATAGCCTTTTTGCGGCGCATCCAGAAGGGGCGAATAGGTCTCATACACCTGCTCCTTGGGCTGGGTGATGATCGCCTTCATAAAGACCGGCATCAGCCAGCTACCACCGTAGCGTTCATTCAGCTCATCGGCCAATGCTTGTAGTCGCTCATCCGGGTTGCGGATCAGGGAGGAGGTCAGTACCACAGCGGGAATTTTCTCTTTTTCTTTGGGTGTGGCATCCCAAATGCGAAGCCCGTCCGTAATCCACCAGGAGGTACAATCATCATCAGAATAAACTGGGGCGCGTTTCAGCTGGGCGATCCGCTGCATGTTTTCCGCCAGAAAGCGATAGACCTCCAGCATTTTGGGCGAGGCTTTCCCCAACATCAAATGGAAACAGAAGTTCAGTTGTTCGATATCCAGTGGCTTTGTGTCTCCATCGTCCAGCAGCCAGGAGAGTGTCTTCAGGATGATCGGCGCGATCTGTTCCGATACACAGTCAGAACAGGAATCCGACATGATATTGCTACCCATCCATCCTCAGTCTTTACCTTTTCCAGCGGACAGGTGGATTTCTCAGCCATCAGTTCAAATTTCCTTTGTTCCACCAACTGCTGAATATAAGCAATACAAGTCAGATAGTCCCTTGGAGTATCAAATTTTCTCCATATTTGAATGTCTCGGCAATGTTCACACATTATGAGCACCCCCTGTAAATGCTTGTTATTATCCCTGCATATCAGCAGATATAGGGCCTTTTTTCAGCGTAGCTTCTACAATAACTACATGGCCCCAGAACATATCATCGTCTTCATACCAAGCGGTAAAACGTCCGCCCGGAGAAACAGAAAACTCAGTTAAAATAATACGATGTCCAAACTCATCTTCAGTTATGGGGTCTTTTTCAGGATTCCGATCCGTTTGATCGTTATCCGCCAGCCACTCGTTGGCCAGACTGGTAAGCTTTTTGGCGGCAAAACCCCGCAAGGCTTTATCCCATGTTTCCTGATCATCTATCAGTTTCTTCATCACATTTCTGACACGGGTCCAGGAGGATTTGTTTTCAATATCCACATCCAGAGAAATCTGGACTTCTTTTTCCATCCACTGGCAGGTTCCATTGAAAAAGCTCATTTCCCGATCCAGCGTTAGAGTCCCCAGCACCTCATCTTCAATAACAATAGGCTTTATGTACTCCGCCCAGATATCTTCCAGAGCCGGGCAGGGAACATCTTCCTCCAGCACTTCGGTAACATACCACTGGGGTTCGCTGAGTGCAGTACCTTTCCAGCCTCGAACCTTGATACGATAGACCTTTCCTTTAGCAAATCGATTGGAATATTCACCGGCTTCTCTTTCTTTATCTGTCAATGGCCAGTTCAGGTAACAGCGGTCAGAGATCACTTGACCAGTCTGTACATCTGCCATAGCAAGGGCACAGGTATGGGCTGACCAGAATTTATCCATAAATGTTTTATCAGCACTGGTGCCGCTTTGGATCAGCACCAATTTTTCCTCATCATCTGAGTTATAAAGGGCAATAAAGTCCTTAATTGTTCTCTTTTTCATGGCATTCTCCTTATGCAAATACCTGTTGGTATTTCTCTTTCAGTTCCTTCGGCGCCGTCTTGATGACCTTGCGTCCACCATTTTCGGAATCTTTGCCCCAAATTGCCCAGAGTACATCACGCCACAGATAGGCCAACGCCCTTTTGTTGTTGCCGGAGTCTTCCGGCAGGTAATATTCCAGTTGCCCTTTGATTTCCAGCAGAGCATTCAGACTTTCCTCGTTGGCAATCAGAGTGCGGAACTCCTTTGCGGGCTTCAGATTCTGCATGGACTGGACACCGTGGACCAGTACCGACAGGGACTGGGCAGTAAACCCGTACTTCTTGAAAAAGGTGTGAATAAACTTTTCCTGCAAAGAGGAGTGCTCGTCGTCGCAGAGATCCAGATACTCCGTCACCAATGGTGCCCATTGTTCTCCCTCCAGCCCCAGAGCGAATACAGCGAAAGAGCCGGGCATCGCGCAGACTTCATCCGCGAGGTTTTGGTACCACTCATACTCCCGCATAGCCAGACGAGCGTATCGTTCTATAGCTGGATGCAGATTTGGGTATTGCACAGCGCAGGCAAAGAGCTGATTGACTCCCTTCTTGGGCAATCCGGGAATGGGTAGATAGATTTTCTCCTTCCCTTTGAACTCCACCGAGTAACTGCGGGGAAATTCCTCTTGAGAAAGCACCGCGCACAGGTAGTCCAGGGCTTCATCATAGCACTCCTCTGTTGAATCCTTGGCGGTGATTCGGATAGTAGCGAAAGCGTCGTTGGCCGAAGCGGTCATGTGCTTTGTTTTCCGTTTTTGTATGTTAGGCGGTAATTTGCCGCTGCCATTGGTTTTCAAATTCTTTACTATGTCGGGGCGAATCTGGGAAACCAGACCGAGGATGTGTTCGGTGGTAAGGGATTCAAAACTCTGTCCATGCACTGTATGGCAGACAGCCACATAGCAGGCAAAGTGCAGTAAACCTTCATCCACATCTTCCACTCGCAATTCCGGACACACTGTGCAAGGTGGAAAGACTGTAAACCCATCTTCGCGCTTTCCCACAAGGAAGTAGCGTTCCTGCACCTGTTTTTCTATGTACTTTTCCAACTTATAGCGGATTTCTTGCCAGCCCACCAGTCTCCGCATGGCATCGCAGAGAAAAACAGCATCCTCGTTGGGAAATCCCTTCAGCGGCAGACTGGTCAAATAGCGTTCCAGCAGCTGATCCGGAAGGAAGGGCGTTCCATTATGGTTTCGCACCACGGTCGGGTAGGCGGCGTGATTTTCACGGGCGGTGCCGTTTAGCACATCCTGAATACAGATATCCGCTTCCGCCAGCACCTCTGGAGAAGTGTCCGGTTTGTGTATCAGATAATAACGGTCATGTACGCCATCACGTTTCGGCAAACTCATTTCAAATCACCTCTTAGGTCTGTTGATGCTGCATTGAAACAATTTGGCACTCTGGGCAGAACTCGATATAAAGAGTTCCTTCCGTGCCGTCCATCACGGTATCCCATTGAATTTGGGCAAGGTATTTCATCGGCTTTCCGCAGTGCGGGCAAGTGGTATATTCCGCATCCTGTACCCAGTTGGCAAAGCCTCCTACCGTATTCACATCCTCGCAGCCGGCACCGTAGAACAGGGGTACTGGTGCTTTCCCCAGTACAAAGGGATTTTCAGTGAGGGCTTTGTAGTCCTCCGATCGCACATAGCAATCTGTCTTTTCCGCACCGTCAAAGAGTTCTGAGGGGAATACCTTTGCGCCGCCGTCCAGAGTAAAGCTGTTAAATGCGGGACCTTTTAAAAATCCGACACAGTTGGGACAGCAGGTGGCAGTTAATATACCATCCAGCCCCAGAAATTTAAGCCGTTCATCCCGACCATCCAACACAAGCATATCCACCATTTGGCAGCCACAGTGAGGGCAGGTGTCTTCTCGTGCTCGACCGATGCGAACAGGAGTTGCTTCGTCAGGATCCCCCTTGACCATGGGATAACAGGTATCGAAATTGAGTTGTGTCCGATGACCTTCTTTATCAAAGGTCCATCCACCGATCTGTGCATAGTTGGATGGATCCACATATAATCCTTTGCGCCATGGCCGAGGATTTCGTTCTAACTCTAACAGTGTTTCCAAAGCTTTATCGTCTCCTTGCATAGCAAGGCAGGACATGAGGATCCCAGCTTCATGGGAATTATCTGTTTCCAATAAAGCAGAAATCAGACCATCCCGAACATCTGCCGGGGCACGGTAATAAATCTCACAGGGCCAGAACACCTCAGCGGCCAGTGCCGCCCGCTGAATCTCCGGGGTGATGGCATCACGGTAACTGAGCAGATGCCAGAAGTCTGTGAGTTCCGGATCCTCCATATCATTCAGCTTTTGGATATTCTTAATCAATCCGTTTTGCTTTTCTTTGATTTGTTCTGTTGTCCATTCCAGGATTTCTTTTCGGTTTTGCTCAGACTGACATTTCCAGCATAAACCTTCATATCGTAATGGTGTTCCGCAAATTGGACACTGATACTTCAATTTCATACTTTTCGTTCCTTTCAACCAAAAATAAAAAGGCGCCTTGTATCATCCTGCCAAATGGACAGGCTGACGCAAGGCGCTAAAAAGCACGGAGACAAGGAATCACATCTTTTCATGTGATTCCTAAAGTAAACAAATTTGTATACTGAAAAATCTGGGTGTATTCTTTTTTCTATCATAGGAAGCTACTAACTCTTAACCATTGTTATAGAGTTTCCTTTCTCATCTTTTTAATCTTCTTTCTATCATTATTAAATTGTATATAGTTTAAGGTTACATTTAGCATGTTGTATTAACATAAAATGCTTCCTGGTTCAACTACTTTATCACTTTAATTTACGAAAACAATGAGACGATGAATCTCACACCGCTTCTAAAAAAACTTTGCAGATAAAGATTTTGTTCAATTATAAATTGGTGTGAAATGCCAACCATTTATTCCCGTAAGTATCAAAATAAAACCTTTGACCAAATTCGTTTTCTACAAAACGTTTTTTTACATTGTACCATCCTCGAAGCTCTTGGCGCAGCGTTTCGTCTTTTGAAATTGGTTCTAACCAAATGCGTGAACAATTTTCAGTTTCCGAACGAGTCAAAGGCTTTTCCAGAGGATAACTTCCTGACTGGAAAGCAGGGAGTAGCATAGAGATTTGCATAACATCAGAAAATGCTAATTCACTACCATCAGTAAAACGAATCTTATGATTCACAGCGTCAACCAGTCCCCATCGTGACTGATTCACATAAACCGGACATTCGTGTAGGAATTGCAACATATGTGGATCGACAGATTCAGATACTTCATACAAAGGATTTAGTTGATCCGTTCGTCCAAGGAGGTAGTCAACAGAAACGCCATATAGATCCGCCAGCTTTTCTATAGCCTCGACAGAAGGAACTCTTCGACCTGACTCCCAATTGCTGAGTGTGGTTTTAGAGACAAATAATTCTTCTGCAGCTTCCGCTAAATTTTTTCCAGACTGGATTCTTGCGTCACGAAAGCGGTATGGCATAATCAGTCACCTCCAGTCTATTGTACATTGACTTGCCAGTGTTTTCTATTTATTGGGTTTCACATTTTTAATGTATTTTCCGCTTTTAATACGAGCATCCACAGGTTTTTCAGCGTCATCAGGAATCAGCCATACATTTGCTTTTTTCTCTGCTCCTGGAACGCGACCTTCGGCGCACAGTATAGCAACACGGCGTTTTGATAAATTCCACTTTTCTCCAGCTTCAACTGATGTCATAAATCCCATGGAAATGCCCTCCTTTCAATCACTACTTATATTATATTCATTATGGCGAACAATATCAAGCTGTTTACAATAAATTTTAGAAATTAGTTTATATAATGTTACAATTCAATAATTCAATCGGTGTAATAAGGTATCTATAAAGGTGTACCTTTGTGGAAATGAAAAAACAAAAATAAAATGACTTCGATAAGCGTCCATAAAAGTCTATTTTAAATATTCGGATATATCTATAAATAAAATAGCCTTTACGGACAGATTTCTGAAAGGAGATCCTATGAAAAAGATATATGGATATGCGAGAGTGTCAACCCGCGAACAAAATCTCGATAGACAAATAAAAGCGCTTCTTGAAAGAGGAGTCGATGAAAGAGATATTGTAACTGACAAAGCCAGCGGCAAATCTTTGGAGCGAGAAGGTTATCAAATGCTGAAGACCAGAATGCTACGAGATGGAGATGTGTTGGTGATCAAATCATTGGATCGATTGAGTCGAAACAAAACTCATATCAAACAGGAACTGGAATATTTTAAGAATCACCATATCCGTGTAATGGTTATCGATCTTCCGACGACCTTAATTGAATTACCGGAGGGACAAGAATGGATTTTTGAAATGATCAATAATATTCTGATTGAAGTGTTGGCAAGTATTGCAGAGCAGGAGAGACTTACTATTAAGCAAAGACAAGCGGAAGGAATTGCCGTCGCAAAAGAAAAAGGAAAACACCTTGGCCGACCAAAAGCAGAGTTCCCACCAGACTGGGATGAGATCTACCATGCATGGAAGAGAGGAGAACTGACAGCAGTTGCTGCTATGAATGAACTCAATATGAAGCGCAGCACATTTTATAAATTAGCAAAGATGCAGGAGGATCAAAAATGAAGAAAAAAATAATAGGCACCATACTGACATTGCTATGTACCAGTGTGGTGGCATTCTCTGGATGGCAGGTTTATAAAATCATGTCCGAATATCAGTCTGGAGAAAAAGTGTATTTAGAGCTTGAGGAGTATGTTTCCCCGCCGACTGAAGAAAAAAATACAGATCACCAAACGGAATCATCTGAGTCTGAAAACAAGACGATATTACCTGTTGTCGAGTTTGAGAAACTGAAAAGCATAAATAACGATTTTGTTGCCTGGATATATTGCGAAGGAACTGCAATCAATTATCCAGTTGTGCATTATAAGGATAATACTTATTACCTAAAGCACATGTTCGATGGCAGTTATAATAGTGCTGGCTGTATCTTCCTTGATTGCAGAAACTCTTCAGATTTTACGGATGAGAACAACATAATATATGGGCACCACATGAAAAACAACTCTATGTTTTCCAGCATCACGAAATATAAGCAGCAGGCGTATTATGATGAACATCCGGAATTACTGCTAATGACACCGGAACAAAATTTTAAAATTGAGCTTTTTTCCGGATATGTGGCTAATGTAGAAGATGAAGCTTGGCAGCTCATCTTTGATAGTGAAGAAGACCGCGCTGTATGGATAGAGCGAACGATTGAAAAATCCACTTTTAATAGCCCTGTCATCCCCGCAGCCACTGATAAAATTATTACGTTATCCACCTGCAGTTATGAGTTCGATAATGCACGATATGTATTAACAGGGGTTTTAACGCCAATTGAATAAGATCCACCAATCACCCTATTATAAGTTTATACTTAAATTTATTACTCATTTATAATCACCGAAAAAGCAAAAAAGACAACGCAGTTATCTGCTGTTGTCTTTTTTGTTTGAGATATAATGCTTTATTTTTTGGATCGGGGAAAAACATCATGTTTGTTAAGATAATTCAGACTATTTTCTGTTGTACAAATATATACCGGAGAGGATCAGCAGAATAGAAGTGATCATCGTGCAAAATCCACCTGCCAAATAATACATTATAAAAAATTGTGTCAGAGTACAAGAAACGGGGAAACGGGACAATATGGAAAGATTTTGTGGTGCTATATTCCACAATTCCTGAGGAAAAATTCTATAAAAATCCCAGAATTCTTTTCCGTACATCACAGCCCAGAGAAGAAGTGTGATACAAACTGCAGCCAACACCTTCCCACACAGAACTCCTTTTCGACCTTTTTTTGCAGAACGGAGTAAGGGTATCATTTTAGATTTTCGCTCATATGCACTATTCGCGCCTAAAAGCAATAATAATGCCCCCAAAATCAAAAGAAGAGATTTAAGTCGAACGATTTTTGCTGGTTCCCCATAAACACTTTGGTATGGTGTTTCATCCAGCAAAAAGGGTGTAAACCCCTGTATTTCACTTTGTTGTTTTAGAGTTTCTGCTCGACTTTCAACTTCATCCAAAGCTGCGAGTTTTATCTGTGCGATATTCCCTTCGAAACTGATTGACATATATTCACCGCGCGGAATTTCACCGTTAGAATAAGCTTCCTTTGCCTGTTCCATAGTCTCAATAGTTTTTTTCTGTTCCTCCTGCAATCGATCAATTTCCGAAAAGGTTTTGCTTGTGATTTCTCCTTGTAATTGAACAAGATACTGCCGTTCATAGGCAACCTGTTCACTTCCAGACCGCAGGGGAACACTGTGTTCAATTCCCAACGCAAGATAAACAAACAAAAGTAAGATGACGATTCCTCTTTGAGAAAACAAGATTTTATATACTTCCCGACCCCAAAGAGGAAGATGTTTCTGGCATCGATCTAAACAGTTTCCCAAACGGCGTGTAAATATATCTATCCATGATGTTCCCTGAGCTGGACGACGAAAACACTGCTGTGCGATACAACCACTGCTCATCACAAAGATTAAGGGTAAAGCAGCTAATTCTGATACTCGGCGTATTCCTACGGGAAATCCAAGAATATCCACATTGAGATAATGAGTATAGAGGGGAGCTATGTGAAAATATGTGCAGAGGTTTAAATATTTCAAAATGTTGTAGGCACTTTGTTCCGGGAGAAAGTGATGAAGTCCGTATTCGATCAATAGAAACGCAATACCAATAACCACTCCGTAGCGTGCATCGGAAAGTGCTCCTAATAAAAGCCAAAGTATAAGCCCCAACAGGAAAGCAGATCCAATTCGGAGAACTATATATTGGATCAAAAAACCACCAATGGAAATTGGAACGGGATACTCCTGTAAAATGGGGATAGACTGGACACTGATATGAAGATTTCCGATACCTCCGTAAAGAATTGATCCAAGAAGAACATTGCTTCCGTAAAGCAAAAGTGTTCCCGTAACAGAAAGAAACAAAAGTATTCCCAAGCGATGCAGTGCCAAGGAGCTTCTGCCCATCTGTAAACTGTAGACAAGTCCCCAAAGCTCACGTTTTCGCTCTGCCAAAAAGCATAGTGCAACCACTATTAGCAGAAGAATCAGAAACAGATCGCTGCCGCTGTAAAGAAGAATACCCTCTATTGCCCCTGTATTCTCTAAAGAGAGAGACACATTCTGTAAACTCTGAAAGTCATCTGCTGTTTTTAGTATGTTTCGTGAAGAAAAGCTGTTTTCATCTCTAAAAATGGGGAATGTCAGCATATAATCCTTGTTCTTTTCAATTGACTGCAAATATTCTGGGAAGTTCATCAGGGATTCCGAACGTAAAAAGAGGGTATGAACAGCCACATATTCTCGATAAACATCTTCTTGGGTGGTTGATCCGTCTATAATGTTTTCCGACACTTCCAGGTGCTGTTTTGCATAGTCCTCCCATTGTGCTCTGTCAAAATCACTATCTCTTTGTCTCATATAGAGTATACAGCCATCCCATAACAAGGATAGTCGCTCCATTCTTTCTGTTAGGGTGGAGACGATTTCTTGTAACGATAGACTCTTTAATTCATCAAGAACGGTAATGTATTCCTTGTTAAGTTCATTTAATGGAATTTGTGGCAATTCCTCTGACTGAGAAATTCCTTCCTCCGTCACTACCACACTATGTGAAAGTTGAGACTCGGGGCCGGACAAATCCAGACCCAGACTGCGGTCAAACTGAATTTTCAAAAAGAAAATTCCATTTAGCAGGATAACACAGAGCAGCAGGCAAAGAAAACGGCCTGAAAAAATCGTTCGTTTCCATTCCATCATTGTGATTCCTCCAAGTAGTAGAGGTACACATCTTCCAATGTAAGCCGATCTGCCACGTTTTTGCTTTCCGGCGGCAGGTCATCTCCTACCAGTCGAGCTACCGTATGTCCCTGACGTCTCGACACATTGCCCACCTTATAACGACTTTCCAGTTCCGGTAGTTGCTCTGGGTCACAGGGCAATTCCCGCACCTTATCCGCAACGCTCATCAGCAGCTCTTCCGTACTGCCCATCCGAACAAGCTCTCCATTTTTCATAAGCAGGATTTTATCAGAAATAAACTCAATGTCGCTCACGATATGAGTGGCAAGCAATATAATCCGTCCTTGAGAAAATTCCGAAATCAGATTTCGGATCCGGATACGTTCTTTTGGATCAAGTCCCGCTGTTGGTTCGTCTAAGAGCACCACTTTAGGATTTCCCAAAAGGGCCTGAATCAACAGCACACGTTGTTTCATGCCACCGGAGAGACTGGTCATCTGTTTATGACAAACATCAGAGAGATTGGTCTTTTGAAGAAGAATTCTGATTTCTTGATCTGCCTGCTTTTTTGGAATTCCTTTCAACTGAGAAAGATAGCGGAGAAAAAAATCTACGGTCATACGATCGTAATAGCCTTGTTGTTGAGGCATGAAACCCAACACTTTCCGAAATTTTCTCCCTAGAGATAGAATTTCTTGGCCGTTCCAGAGTATTTCCCCGGTTGACCGTTTCAGATTGTCACTAATAAGATTCATCATGGTGCTTTTCCCCGCACCGTTTGCACCTAAAATTCCATATATCCCTGGTGTAAAGGTTACACTTAACTGGCTTAATGCGGTAAAGTTGCCGTATTGCTTTGTTAGATTTCTCAGTTTTAACTCCATTATCCGATCTCTCCATACTGAGTTTCTGGTTCCTTATAATCAGAACCAGAGTTGGGCCAGTCCATAATTTCTTTCAAGCTTCCGTTTTGCAGATCCAACTGATAGAGATTATTCTGCACGCTCATTTCTTGTCCCCGGCTACCAAGCAAATAAAGCTTACCATTATCAGCAAATACCAACTCAATGCAATATGTATTTGAGTGTAGTTTGAAGATTTCTGAGAGATCCAGTTTTTGCTGGAACTTACCACTGTAATTATAGACGGAAACTGTGTTGCTATCTTTTTGTTCGTTCAGAATAAAAATAAAATCTTTGGTGAAGAGCCCTGTTCCGCCACTTCCTACATCCGTATCTTTTAGTAGCGGCGTGGTGCACTGTAGGATTTTCGCTGCTTCACAGCTATCATCGTTTTCAAACCCGTTTAATTCGACTTTCCATACTTGACCACCAGACGTATAGTAATAAAGTATGCCATTATTTATATACCACTTGGCGTTCCCATCGAGAATAATATCCTCTGCACCCAACTCCAACAAAATCTTGGAGTTCCAGAGTTTTTCTGCCTCGCTATCATTTAGACGGTAGAGAGTATCAACATATCCTTCCGAGGTAAGCGCACGATGCATGGCATAAACCGTATCCTCATCTGCCCAGAATTTCCAATGGCTTTCCTGAACGCCCTCCCGTGATTCCTTCATCAGCACCTTAGCTTCTGATACATCCTGTCCAAGCTTTGCTGTACAAATCCGATCTCCGTCCTTAAAATAGACCATACCGTTATATAAAATTGGACTGGCAGTGGACATGAATGTAATAGTGGAATTATCAGATTTTAATGGTGACTCTAGATTCTGTATCTGTTTTCTTCCGGTACCATCCGGATTCATAGAAAAAAGTCTCAAGCCTTCTCCATATCCGTCACTGTTTGCAAAGTAAAGCTTATCTCCGTAAATTGTCAACATTGAACTGTTAATCCATGCATTACAATTATCGTCTCTATGTTTACAGTTGGGTTTACTGCAAACTGGAATCATACGTCCGCTTTCTGGTTCCAGATAATACAATAGTCCTTCGTTTTCCAGATAATATCCGCCACTGCCTTTACACATTTTATTAAGGCGGAACACATCTGACACGTTCATGGTTTTCTGAAAGCCAAGCTTCTCATCTTCTGCCAATGAAGTTTCTCCGCTGGGATTTTGGATTCCGGAAGAATTATTGTCCGAATCAGAAGGGATTTGTGTTGATGTGTTTCCCTGTGTGGTGCTACTTTCATTTTTATACATCGGATCGCTCAATCCGCATCCAGAAACAAGTAACATTATTGACAACAACACTGCCGACGTTCTAATCAATTTCCTTTTCATAGTTTCCTCCATAGAAAATAAGATTCAGATGCCAAGTAAATTCTCAGCATCTGAATCTTACCAGGGGAATCTCAATATTTTCTCAACTGCAGGAAATTTCTACAGTGATTTTTGCACCAACTTCATCGTTGTTTTCAATAGAAAGAGTACCTCCGTGCTTTTGACACAGAAGGTCACAAATATAAAGTCCAAGACCAAAATGAGTAGCCTTTTCGCTGTTGTTTCCTCGATAGTAAGGTTGTACCGCTGATTTCAAATCATTGGAGGAAAATCCTGGCCCATCATCTATGAATGTCAATGTGAGTGTATCCTTTTGTCTTAATACAGTAACTTTTAACATATCCTTTGTATATCGTAAAGCATTAGAACAAAGGTTTTCGCAAATTTGGGATAATGCTTGGCTATCTATATTTAAAGAACCTTCCGGAAGTTCACTTATTATTTCTACCTTTTCTGGTGCAAATAGTCCAAATACAATGTCAGAAAGCATTTGCATAAAATCGGATGGAGACATTTGTTCAGGTTGAATTTCATAGTCCTCAAGCTTTTGAATGGAATTCATTGTTTTTACATAGTCGTGAATGCGGGCCACTTGACGAGAAATGGTTCGGACAGATTCAACCAGTTCCGCTCGGGAACATTTTTCATCGGGAAGATCCTCCAACAACATATCGGTATGTCCTTGTAAGATTGTAAGAGGAGTTTTGAGGTCATGGGAAAAAGCTGCGTTCAGACGTTTCCGCTCTTCCGTTGCCCGCCATAGCTCTGTTTCATTTTTCACCAGTTCTTTTCGCATTTCTTCAAAGGAACGGCAGAGCCGTCCGAATTCATCCTGACCACAGTCTGCAACCTCAAATCCTAAATCGTGTTTAGCAATCTTTTCCGTAGCCTCAGTCAATACCCGAAACGGAGTTCGAATTTTCCAAAAATAGAATGTTATCGCCGCAAGTAACAAGAAAACCGTATACCAACAGATTGCAGCCATTTCTTCTGTATGCTCATAAAAACTATATTTCTGCTGATCCTCTTCACTAAATGCTGAAGGAGGCAGCTGTATAAGTTGAAATTTCTCAGTATCCTCTCCAGGTACTGCCTCAACCAAACCTTCAGAATCGTTTGCCGGTTTCAAATCATCCAGATCAATTTCTACATATTTCTCCTGAATCATTGCTTGCCCTGACTGAGCGAATCTCATGGTAATGTTGGTGAACAGTAGTGCCAGCAAAATAGCTGTGATACTGCATAACATAAAGGCCACAGGTATGGGGATTTTCTTCCAACAAGATTTTATTTTATCCATTTATAACCCAACCCCCAGACCGTTTCAATAGGGTTTATACATCCTGCTTTCCCGAATTTTTGTCGAATTTTTCGAATATGCTCCATAATGACATTATCGTCACCACAGGCCTCTAATCCCCATATTGTTTCGTAGATATAGCTGCGACTGAACACCTGTCCTGAATTCAGGGAAAGCATTCTAATAATTTCAAATTCTTTACGGAGAAAGTGCATTGATTCTCCACGAACAAGAACCTCTTGTGCGGAATAGTCAACTGTAATATCGCCAAACACTTTTCTTTGGATTTGTTTCTCTCGATGTTCTCGGCGCAGATGGGCGTCAATTCGTACTTTCAATTCAGCCAGGGAAAAAGGCTTTGTGATGTAGTCGTCTCCTCCAGCAGTAAATCCATCAATTTTATCTGTTTCTTGATCTTTGGCTGTTAGGAATAAAATGGGACATCCAATTTTGTCACGAATCTCTTTGCATACAGAAATTCCATCCATCTCAGGCATATTGATGTCCAAAAGGATTAGATCCGGACAGGATTTTATTGACGTGATTGCCTCTTTTCCACTGAATGCAGTGATAATTTCATATCCATTACGACTTAAAGAACGACTGAGCATTTGCACCATTTCTGGTTCGTCATCCACGATTAGAATTTTATAAGCCATTATTCTTCACCTCAGTTTAACAGCATACTGCATAAATATCAAATCTTCCTCAATTTCTATTGAAATGTACTTTGGATTATACAGATATTCTATCATGTATAAAAGAATAAAGATAGTCTGTATAACGAAAGGAATATGTACAACTATTTGATTAAAAGAATTTAATGTATCAAATACTTTTCTTTTATAAACAATTTTTTGTGCCTTGAAAACCCAACTCTATCAATAAATAAAGCAGCGACCTTTCTTTTTCCAGGTCGCTGCTTGTTTGTATTAAGTTCCACATTTATGCGTTCGACTCTACGATAACAGAAGCATTTATTTAGGCCATCCCAAATAAACGGCAATCAGAACGCATACGATTCCCAACGCAATCCAGAGGATAGGCCAGCCTTTTTGTTTTCTACGGGAAATCCCAATGATAACAAAAAATATCCCCAGCAGCAGCGATGCGATCATTGCAAAAAAGCCCATTTTATTTACTCCTTTCAATATGGATTACTCTGTCATGACGATTAGCTATTTCCAAATCATGAGTTACAGTAATGATAGTAGTGTTAAATTCTTTGTTCATTCTAAAAAGTAAGGTAACAATTCTTTCTCTGTTTTCCATATCCAGAGATGCTGTAGGCTCATCAGCTAAAATAATTTGAGGTTTCATAATTATTCCTCTGGCAAATACGGCTCTGGCTTTTTCTCCTCCGGAACATTCAAGCGGTTTCTTTTTTAAGATAGAACGTATCTCAATCGCATCAATGACGCTTTCGAAGTCCTCCGTTTCTTTCCGTCTGTTTTTTTCAGCGCCTGCGTACAGAAATGGTAGCTTGATGTTATCTTCTATTGTTAAAGAGTTGATCAGAGCTGATTCTTGGAGTACAAAGCCAATTTTTTGGTTTCGCCATTGCGCCAGTTTGCTTGTATCTAAATGATTTGTTGGTGATCCAAAAAGCGTGTATTGACCATCATAATTTCTATCTAGCAGCCCAATGATATTGAGTAAAGAGCTTTTCCCCGCACCGGATTCTCCTACAATGGCGATTTTTTCGCCGGCAACGACTTCAAGATTGAAATCATTTAATATTGAAACCTGCGTTTTTTTGCTCCTATATACTTTTTCTTTAATGCTTAATTCAATCATTTTCGTCATTGCAGTACCCCCAAAGAAATTGGAACTTTTTTGATTCTCCACAACATGCTTTCAACAACAACAATTCCAATAATAATATCAGTTAGAATTACTACCAGTAGTGCTAACCAGTCCATACTGACTAAACCAAACAGCCCATATGTAACAAAAGTAGAATCTTTTCTTAACCAACATCCGTATTTGTTAAAAGCGGTAATTGAAAAAACAATTATTAAATTGATGAGAAATAAAATACTAAAATAACTATAGAATATTTTTCTTAACTTTGAATAGCTCAAGCCAACTAAAAGATTGATCGTGAGGTCCTTCAACATCAATCGAATACTAACCAATGCATTCCAAACAGAAAGGCAGGTTATAACGAGAAGTAGGATCAGTGATGTTATGCCAACGATTTTTAGGGAATGGAAGTAGTATTCATTAAAATATTCATAATTGTCTTGTTGACTAAAAAAGTTTAATTTTATGCCGAGAGTATCTTGTATGAACTGACTTAAATCCGAGACTTTTTCTTCTGTTGTTTGAAGAATCACAATATCCATGAGACCATTTACTTGAAGCCCCAGATTGGAATGTTTAATGAACTCCTCATTTACAGGTAAAAAAATTGAAAAATTATAGTAGCTTTTTGAGTTGAGCGTATAGTAATTTGAATGGTATGCGTTTTCTTTTAATACACCCTGAACTCTCAAAGTTATTACTTGTTCAAGCGTAGGATCTTCAATGTCTATTGTCGAACCAACAGGATATGTTTTACTTAATCCTTTTCCGATTAAAACGGGTATTTCATTTTGGGGATTAAGTTTCGAATCAAATGTCAAATCAGTTCCTTGAGAAAGCTGAAATTGGTTTAATTCATAATACGCTTGGTTCATATAACACAAAGATATTTCCATATCATCTTGGTTGGGTATTGATACCATAAAGCCATCTACATAAAAGGCGTAATCAAAATTGGAATTCAAATAGTCATATACTTTCTGTGTATCATTCGCCTCTATTGCGCCAAAGTCAACGGCATTATTGGGGTCTAAATTGGCAATAAAATTACCTTCCTGATTTAGTTCTTTTATTTCTTGATAACCTTGAAAAGTTGAAATGATCGTGCGTGCAGCAGTAAAAGTTATATAGTTGGAAATGCAAATCAATAAAACTATGCTTATTCCAAGGATTATTTTTCTCAAGAATATTTTTGAAACAAAAAACTTAAATATTTTCATATTTACACACCTGTCTTGCACTGATTAGTATATATACGATAAAAATGAGAGCTAAATATAAATTGCCGGTTAAACTAAACCCCAAATAAACATTCACCATAGTAGACAGTAAATAGATGGATGCCAATACTATTAGACAGACCAGTGAATATCGAACCATAATGTTAAATAGTGTATCACCAACAAGCATTCTGCAAAACACTTCTGTTTTTTTTCGACATGAAAATTGATAATGAAAAACTATTACAACAAATGTTGACAGTATAACGATTATGGATTGATATGGTAAAAAGTTTCTTAAAAAGCTTGCCAAGAGATCGGAGGTTATCTGTAAGGTCTTTACATAATCAAATGCCAGATTCAGAGAAAAACAGAAAGCATAAGCAATACACAATTCTAATATATCAGTTAGTCTAAATAAGGTCTTTTTCATAGATACTCCTTGTAGTGCTCAGCGTCGATATTCACCCTTTTTTGGGGATTTTTCTTTTCTTGCTTTGTAGAGTGATATTCCTGTCAACATTGCCAGATATAACAGTACGGCTACCAGAATCATAATGCAAAAATCTCTTTGTGATGAATAGCTTGTAAAGTTAATTCCCTTTGTGAAAAGCTGAGCTGCCATATAGGAAATAGGAAATAGTATAGCTCTATCGATCCACACAATAATTGATTGCTTATTTTTGAGTAAAAATCGTAGAACTGCAAGTATAACAAGAGCTAAGAAAGCTAATACAAAATAGGGCAGGAAAATTTGTCTTGGCAATGTTACAATATCCTGTTGAGTATTATCATTCACCCCATAAATCAGTACATCTCCAGAACCGTTATTTTGTGAAAAGTAGATCTGGATTTTGCTTTTGTCCTCAGACTGAATAACCACATTTTGATTTCCACGTTTTGTTGAATGTAAGTCCCAAGTAGTTGTCCACGCATTTAGGCGATAAACTTCTGTTTCGCCATTAAACTCTTTAATACAGCTATAACCTGTGACCTCATCATCAAAAGCTACGATGATGTTTCCGTTATTGCTATCTATGACGTTTAGCAAGTCGTCGGAATACGGAATAAATTTGGGTGATGTTAAAACTCCAAAGATAATCATCGCAGCAGCACATGCTAAAATTGCCGTAAAAAAGATGGTTTGTAGACGTTTGATATATAAGTCCTTCTTTATTCTTTTAAGAGGAGCAATATCTGTATCAATTTCAGGAACAAATTTCGATGAATTACGCATACTTTCATATTCCGCATGGCACTCTGCGCAATGCTCAAGGTGTTCATCAACGAATTCTCGTGTATCCGTACTGACCATATCTTCTACATAAATAGGAAGTATGTCTTTAATTAAGTTACATTTATTACTCATTGTTGACCTCCATTTGCTTTATTATTTTATTTCTTGCTCGGTGATAAGTGACACAAGCCCAATTATCTGTTTTATGAAAAATATCTGCTATTTGCTTGAAACTCAATTCTCCAAAAACCCGCAACATAAAAACTTCCTTATATGGTTCATCTAAATCGTGTAGCAGCAGATGTATTTGCATAGCCTCGCTTTGGTTTAGTATTTGTTCCTCGATGGTATCTCGGTTATCTGCAAATTCAACATCATCAATATCTACCACTTTCTGTTGCTTTTTCAAATGAGAAAAGTAACAGTTCTTTGCAATTTGACAAAGCCAAATACGAATATCTACCTCACCACGAAAAGTATCGATTGAACGCATTGCTTTGAAAAATGTTTCGCTTGTGATTTCCTCTGCTATGCCGTCATCTTTTGATAGCTTTCTGAGAAAGAGAAAAACATCATTAAAGTATCTAATATAAATTTTCTCGAATTCTTCTCCGTAATCTGCCACTTTTTCACCTCCTCACTTATAAGACTTCTTAACGCTAAAAACCTTACAAACATTTTGAAAAATATTTTTTATTCGCACATCAACAAGCCTTCTATGACTTAGTTATCAAACAGATCTTATCAATAAACAAAGCAGCGACCTTGCAAAAGAAAGGTCGCTGCATATTTGTATTCAGTTATGCATCTATACGTTCTGACTTGCAATAAATAATGATGCTAAAGACAATGTTTTAGAGCTTTTTAGGTATCAAGTTCACAATAGTACAGCATGTTTGTATCTGTATCATATAGACACAATGTTAAATTGAATGAGGGGCGCTTTAATAAATCTGGCTCCGCTTGTTGGATTTCTTTTGACTGCCTGTCTATAAGTATATAGTATCCATTTTGTATCTCAGGTACCAGAGCCTTTCCGTTGTTGTCATTTAGAAACGGTCCTACGCTTTTGTCTTTATCAGATATTCCATATATTATGGCTTGAGTCGTTTCATCGATAGGAAGTGGATTCCAATCTGAAGATTTTTGAATATGATTTAAAATGGCGTTGTCATCAAAACTAAAAGTAAAGCAGGAGGAACCATCTCCATTTCCACTATGTGTGTCATAACTTGAGATTACCTTACCGGAAGATAAATCAAATCCAAGTGTATTAGATGCAATCTCATTTGGACTTTTTGAGGAGCAGGCAGTAAGAGTTGATATAAGAATTATCGTTAGTACTAAGATGCTTATTTTTTTCATGTTATCACCTTTTTCATGTATTTATTTGTTGTCCTCACACTCGTTACCAGGTCGATATTCTAAAATGTCACCAGGCTGGCAATCCAGTGCAGAGCATAACTTGCATAGTGTAGATATTTTTAGTGCCTTAGCTTTACCGTTTTTTAATATCGATATGTTGGCAATAGTAATTCCAACTTTATCAGCTAATTCTGTCACGCTCATCTTTCGTTTTGCAAGCATAACATCAATATTGAAAATAATTTCTTCTTGCATATTGGATCTCCTCATATAGTTAAATCATATTGATCCTGCAATGCGGCAGCTTTTGTAGCAAGCTTTGAAAGTGCTTGTGCGATAACCGATATTGCAATTCCAACGAAATCTATCCCCAATGAACAAATCAGAATACTTGGATGGCTCATGTTGAGAAATAAAAATATTATATTTCCAGCGAAGAAGAAGATAACATTAAATGCAGCTAATTGAGCAATGCGCTTCAATCTAATCGCGTTTCGGCTGGTAAACGCTTGATCTGCACATATGCTTGCTGAGATCTTCCACATATATCCTAATACAATAAAGCAGGGGATTCCAGTACACCATAAAAAGATAAGCCACGGATAATAACAGTAACTAAATTCAGGAAAATTCTGTGTAATGATATGCCCTATTGTTGGGATTCCCCATAGGTAAATAAGAACACCACAAAGAAACATTCCAAAGATTATTACCATAAGATATTTGAAAAGTTTTGATCTCATATTTATTCTTCTCCTTTTTGGAATTTACTTCATTATATCAGAGAAGAAACAAAAAGTCAATAAATATTTATTGCAACACAATAAATATTTATCATAATAGATATGCTAATTATGATCATGAGTCAAAAACAAGTGCTTAAAATATGCTGAAGATAGACATTAGAAGTTAAAAACTCTATGTCGAATTATTGTAATATAATAATGGACACCTATGCTGATTGATTAGCGCGGCTGTCCATTTTTCTTCGTTTTCTTATGTTCCAGAATCCTATTTTCAAATAAAGTATTGACAAAACTGTTTTAACTGTATATACTGTACCTATACAGAAAAACAAAGGAGGCGATTTGGTGAATGTATTCATAGATAACAAAAGTGGCGCGCCTATCTATGATCAGATATATACGCAAATTAAAGAGCAGATAATAAATGGAACTCTTCAGGAAGATGATCCGTTGCCTTCTATCCGTAATCTGGCGAAGGATTTAAGAATCAGTGTAGTGACAACAAAACGGGCGTATGATGAACTGGAAAAAGAAGGGTTCATATATACTATAGCAGCCAAGGGCTGTTTTGTTGCGGCAAAGAATGTAGAGTTGCTGCGGGAAACAAATTTAAAAAAGATAGAAGAATATATGGAGCAAATTGCTCGACTGGCAGTCTCTTGTAACCTGACAAAGCAAGAGGTTATCGAAATGTTTAATTATATTATGGAGGAATAAGTTATGAATGCTCTGGAAATTAGAGATTTATGTAAATCATATCCTGGCTTTTCTCTGCAAAATCTGAATCTGACCCTGCCACAAGGTTGTATAATGGGTTTGATCGGTGAAAATGGTGCGGGAAAGAGCACTACAATCAAGCTAATCCTTGAAATGGTTCGGAGAGATTCGGGAAGCATTCGAATATTCGGGAAGGACAATACTGAAAACATTTCCCTTATAAAAGAGGATATTGGTGTTGTTTTGGATGATGTAGGCTTCCCAGAATGTCTGACTGTAAAACAGATAGCAAATATAATGAAAAATACTTATCGCAACTGGGATTCAGTCGCATATAAAAAGTATGTCCGCGAACTCGCATTGCCGGAGAATAAAGAATTTAAGGATTTCTCACGCGGTATGAAGATGAAGCTTGGTATTGCAGTGGCTTTATCACATCATCCGAAGCTCCTGATCCTCGATGAGGCAACTAGCGGTTTGGATCCTGTTGTCAGAGATGAAGTGCTTGATATCTTCAGTGAGTTTACAAGAGAAGAAAATCATTCGATCCTGATGTCGTCCCATATTGTAAGCGATCTCGAAAAAATCTGCGATTACATCGCGTTTCTTCATAAGGGGAGATTGCTTTTGTGTGAAGAAAAAGACAGAATTATGGAGGAATATGGGATTCTCCATTGTACAGCGGCACAGTTAGCAGAGCTTGACCCATCGGCAGTTAAGGGCAAGAAAGAATCGGCATATGGTGTCGAGGCCATTGTAGAGCGAAACAAGGTCCCTGTGACACTGCAGTTGAGTCCAGTTGATATTGAGCAATTATTTATTTTCATGGTTAAGGAGGCTCATTAAAATGAAAGGATTACTTCTGAAGGATTTCTATATGGCAAAGAAATACTGCCGTGCCTATGTTGTGATCGCAGTTGTATTCTCCCTTTTGGCTGTTTGGGGAAACACATCATTCCTGTTGGCATATCCGGTGTTACTAGCAAGTGTTATTCCGGTTAATCTGATTTCGTATGATGAAAAAAGCAAATGGAGCAGTTTTTCCGGCGTATTTCCGTATTCAAAGCAACAGCTGGTATCTGTCAAGTATTTGATGGCTCTTATTTTCTTGGCTTTTGCCATTATACTTGTTCTCATCGGTCAAATTGCAAGAATGCTGATCAATAATGAATTTGATGTAAATGCACTTCTTTCTTTAGTTGCTCTGTTACCTGCGATGGGGCTTTTTGCTCCTTCTTTGATGTTGCCTGCGATTTTCAAATTCGGAGCTGAAAAAGGTCGATTTGCGTTTTATGTGATAATTTGTGTTTTCTGCGCCGTTTTTGGGGTCCTTGGTGCAATGGGAGAAGAAGCAGATTTGGCTATTGTAAACTTGATGTTTTCCATGCGATCCTGGTTCCTTCCTGTCATTTGTTCCGCTTCTGTTATTGTATTAGCAGTGTCGTGGGTTCTTTCTATTCAGGTATACAAGAAAAGAGAATTTTAATATGATTAAAGAGGTAGAAAAATGCATAATAGATTTGAGATAACATATTCTCAGAATTCATTCGGATCGACAATAGAAATATTGGTAGACAGGGAAACCGGTATAAATTATATTTGGAGGCGTTCGTGCAATGCAGGTGGTCTGACGCCGCTGCTGGGTACGGACGGACAGCCAGTTGTTTCTGAAAAGGGTGAATATGATGAAAAATAGTCACTGTTGTCCAAAATGCAGCTCAACAGATATCAGACGTATTCCGGATAATGGCAGGTATGCGAGCGGAAACAATATCTATACAACCACAATTACATTATTCGGGAAGATCCCGGTTATCCGTTATGTATGTTGTAACTGCGGTTATGTGGAGAATTGGGTAGAAAAGAAAGAGGAACTGGATAAAATTCGTATCTCCTTTTGATCTTGAAGCAAATAATATGAAGAAAAATTAAGTGGGAAAAATATAAAACAAAAATTTGAATCAGATATCTAGACAGGAAACAGAACAATATAAATCAACAGTGACAGTTTGGTTTTTAATACCAAATTGTCACATTTTCTTAGGTGCAACCGATAGTTGCGTAATAGTTGGTGGTAAATTAACAAGTTATATGTTAAAGTTATAGTACAAAGGAGGTGCCGATATGGCTTTATCTGACAACATTAAAAAAGCACGAGAAAAGCAGGGGTTTTCGCAGGAGTATATTGCAGACAAATTAAATGTTAGTCGGCAGGCAGTTTCGAAATGGGAAACTGGAGTTTCCCAAAGTTAAAGATACCACATCAATCCCACGCGGACTTTTGCTCAACCGATACAGCCGGAGGGCTGGATAACAAGAAAAGGCGGTAT
>JABLTT010030088.1_pt1 | contig 29785 bp, 25 predicted proteins | sample 7160061 | NCBI WGS metagenome assembly JABLTT01 (sample SAMN14651232, study PRJNA627086) | human gut metagenome | isolation source: feces | host: Homo sapiens
CGGCACTTCCGGGTGAGCAGGGCAAACAGATACCCCACCGCCCCGGCCAGCGACAAGGGCAGCAACGGCAACAACAGAAGAAGCAGCACCATCAGCGGGTAAAAGGCGAACGACGGCCGCATCAGGTACCCATATACCCCTACGGTGGGGATCATCACCAGGGCGGAATAGGCATACTCCAGCAGCAGCAGGCTGAGCATGCGGCTGGCGCCGATCTGCAGGCCGGTCAGCGGCATGGCGAACAGCATGTCGTTGTCTTTGGCCGAAAAGATCTGGGACTGCATGCTGAACACCGTCAGAATAAAGCTGAGGGCCGCCGAAATGAAAGCGCCCATAGCCAAGGCCATCCAGCCAAGGCCCAGCCCGCGCAGCGTGCTGACCAAGCCGTAGGCCATGGCGCCAAAGAGGAACATCATCACGCCCCCCACATAGAGGAAGGCCAGGGCCATGAGCACTTTGATGCCTGCCGACCTGGTCTTGCCCTGGCGGCGCCGGCTGGCGGCAAAGAGGGCCCGCAGCTGCAGAGCCAACAGGATCTTAATCTTTTTCATTGTCCACCAGCTCCAAAAATACCTGCTCCAAAGATTCATCGCCCCGCACTTCATCCATCGTGCCGCTGGCGACCAGCCTGCCAGCCTTGATGATCGCCACTTTGTCGCACAGCTTTTCCGCCACTTCCAGCACATGGGTGGAAAAGAAGATGGCCCCGCCCCGGTCGCACATCTGCCGCATGATCTTTTTCAGGTCGTGGGCGGCTTTGGGGTCCAGGCCCACAAAAGGCTCGTCCAGCAGCATCAGTTTGGGTTCGTGGATCAGAGCTGCGATCAAAGAGAGCTTTTGTTTCATGCCGTGGGAATAAGTGCCCACGCTGCTGCCCAAGTCGCCGGTCAGCTCGAACAGGTCGGCATAATAATGGATGCGCTCCTCCCGCTCTTTGCGGGGCACTTCAAAAATATCCGCCACAAAGTTCAGATACCGGATGCCCGACAAAAATTCATAGAGGTCCGGGTTGTCTGGAATATAGGCGATCCTCTTTTTGCATTCCAGGGGATCGTCTTTGACCGAAAGGCCGTCCACCGTGATGGTCCCTTCTTCATAGGGCAAAATACCCGCCACCGCTTTGATGGTGGTGGTCTTTCCTGCGCCGTTGTGGCCGATGAACCCGAAGATCTCCCCGGCCTGGATCTCCAGGGACAGGTCATCCACCGCTACTTTGTTGCCATACCGCTTGGTATAGTGGGCGATCTGGAGCATCTTTCATTCCTCCGCTGTCTCCAACTGCTCCTGCTGTTCATATTGCTCCAGCAGGGTCTCTTCCAGTGCTTCTTTTTCTTAATAGAGCTGGGCCAGTTTCACATGGTCGCTGCCGCACTGTTCCATCTCCGCTTCCAGCGCTTCCAGCCGCCGCTCGTTCTGGGCGATGGCCTTTTCCAGCTCGCGCCGCATTTTGCGCCCCTCCCTGCTCTCTTTGCGGGCAGGCATGGCCTTTTCTTTTTTCTCCGCCGGTTTGGGCGCCGGCATGCTCTGCCGCTGGGCCTCCTGCCGCCGGCGGGATTCCTGGTATTCTTCGTAAGTGCCGATGTAGTCGTGGACCTCCCCGTTTTCAAAGGCCCAGATGCGGGTGGCGAACCGGTTGATGAAATACCGGTCGTGGGAGACGAAGATCATGGTCTCGCTGAATTCGTCAATGGCGTCTTCGATCCACTCTTTGGTCAGGATATCCAAGTGGTTGGTGGGCTCGTCCAAAAACAAGGTGTTGATCTCGCTGTTCATAAAAATGCACAGCTTGAGCCGGGCTTTTTCCCCGCCGGAGAGCACCGACACCTCTTTGAATACCGTTTCCCCTTGGAAGCCATAGGCCGCCAGGCGGTTGCGGCTGTCCTGTACATCCAGGTTGGTCTCATAGAGCATGGTGTCCAAAATGCTCCGCTCCGGGTGGGCGAACTCCACCACTTGGGGCAGGTACCCCACCCGCAGGCCGGCCCCTTCGTAGACCCGCCCGGCATAGGGCGTCACTTGGCCCAGCAGGGTCTTGATCAAAGTGGTCTTGCCGCAGCCGTTGTTGCCGATCACCGCCACCCGCTCGCCCCGGAGCACCGTGCGGTCCAGCGGCTGGTGAAAGGGCCTTTGGTACCCGGCCTGGAGCCCCACCAGGTAATAGACTTCGTCGCCGGAGCGGCCGGCCTCTTTGAACTTGTTCTTCATCTTGTGTTCCCGGCGGATGGTCTGGATGCGCTCAATGCGCTCCAGGCGCTTTTCCATGGCAAAGGCCCGCTTCATCAGCTTAGCGTTCCCCATGCCCCAGCCCTTCATGCGTTCCACAGTGAAGCTCAGGCGCTCGATCTCTTTGTCCTGCCGGCGCTTGGCCGCTTCCAGCTGTTCCATCCGCTCCTGCTTTTTGTCCACATAATAGCTGTAATTGCCCGGATAAATGGTCAGCTTTCCCTCCTGCAGCTCAAAGATGCGCTCCACCACCCGGTCTAAAAAGTACCGGTCGTGGGAGATGATGAGGACCGCCCCTTTGAAGGTACGCAAATACTCCTCCAGCCATTCGATGGAGTGGAGGTCCAGATGGTTGGTGGGCTCGTCCAGCAGCAGGATGTCCGTTTCCATCAAGATCACCCGGGCCAGGTTCACCCGGGTCTTTTCGCCGCCGGAAAGGCTCATAAAGGGCCGGTCCTGCATCTCCCGGGGGATATCCAGGCCATTTGTCATCCGGTTGTATTTCACTTCCAGTTCGTAGCCGCCCGCAGTCTCAAAGGCGGTCTGCAGCCGGGCATACCGGTCCAGATCCTGCCGGGATGGTCCGTCTGCCATCTTTTGCTCCAGGGCCCGGAGCTCATCCCCCATGGCCGAGATCTCATCGAATGCCTGCATCAGCACTTGGCGCACCGTGGTATCCGCCGGGTATTCCGGCAGCTGGTCCAGCAGGGCCACCCGGGCCCCTTCCCGCAGGGAAAGCTCGCCGCTGTCATAGGGTTCTTTGCCCGTCAAGATGTTGAACAACGTGGTCTTCCCACAGCCGTTGGGCCCCACGATGCCCACCCGCTGCCCGGGGTACACCTCAAAGGAGATGTCCTGCAGCAGGTGAAAGTCGCTGTAGTATTTATTGAGTTGATTGACTGTAATTTCTGCCATAATTGCCTCCGTTGCGGGCCCTGCCTGTGGTGGGCCCATTCTTTTTTATTATACGATGGGGCGCTGGGTCAAGTCAATTCTTCCCCTTGCCCAACGGTGCTTTTTCACCTGCCGGCTCTCTCTTTTTGCCGACGCTGTAATCGGTGAACAGCGGCAGCTTTGGCGGGCGGACCGACCAGCCTATGAGGCAGGCCACTTCCGCGGCCAACAGCAGCGCGCCGGCGACGCCCATCCAGTGTCCTGCTTCCGCCTTTAAAACGTTCCAGCCGGCGGCCAATCCCCCGGCTGCCGCCAGCAAAAAGATCAGAATATCCGCCCACAGCACCGACCAGATGCCCAGTGCGCCGGTATAGGTGTAAAACATGCCCATGGTCAGGGCGATGCAGCACAGCGTGGCGCAGGCGGCGGCACAGCAGACAGATTCCCATGCCGCCCCTTGCCCGATCCCCTGGGCAGCCAGGGCAATGCACAGAGGCCAAAACCCCAGCTTGCTGTGCTCCCATACGCTCTCATTGTTGGCAAACAGCAGGCCGGCCCACTTGTTTTTGCCCGACCACTGGTAGAAAAAGTGGGAAGCGCTTCCGAGCCCCCACACCAAGACCAACCAGACCCAAAACACACCGATCACCTCTCAGCCCATTGTATGCCGCATTGCCTGGGCACGCGCCTTAATTTTTTCCCTTCACTGCCGATAATAGGATTGAGCTAATTTGCGGTGCACGGCGGCCCCCATTACACACCGTCTTTTGAACTTTGGCAAAGGAGATCGCATTTGTATGAACACACTCTGGGAATCGTTTGAACACCTGGATAAAATCGTATATGCCATTGATGCCGAAACGTATCAAATGGTCTATATGAACCCTCCCGCTCTGGCGGTCTTTTCCTTGTCTCCCCAAACCTATCAGGGCAGACCTTGTTATGCTGTGCTGCAAGGCCGTTCCACGCCCTGCCCGTTCTGTATGGATCCGACCCCCTCTGCCGATGGCTTTGCCCAGTGGAACTGTATCAACCCGGCCATCGACTGCCCCCTCATCTTGAAGAGTTCCCTGCTGTATTGGCAGGACCGAAAATACCGGCTGGGCACTGCAGTCGGTGCGGACCCCAATGTCCAGCATCGCCAAGGCCGCAGCGGTTATACCACTTATGAATCTATGATACACCAATGTTTGGTCACCGCCCAATCCACCGGCGATCCCTACACTTCTCTGTGTAATATCTTGCGTGCAGTCGTCCAGAGCCTTCCCTGCGGCAGCGCCGTCCTTTACGAAAAAGGGGAACAGCAGACATGCCGCGCCACCTATGCTTGGCCCCAGGGTGCCAGCCAGCCTTTCGGCCAGGACATCGTCCGCTGGTGTGCCGCCCCTTACCACAATGAATCCATTGTGCTTTGGCAGCAGCCCGACCAGGCGGAAGCTTCCTCCCAGGTTTCTTTTCTGCTGCCCTTGGTCTGCCCCGATGGCCTGCTGGGTTTTTTAGGGTTGTCCGGGGCGCCGGCGGACCGCATGCTGGATATTCTGGACATTGCCTCCTTTCTCTCCCATTTTGCCGTCACGGTCCTGCAGCGGCGGGATCTGACCGCCCGCCTGGAAAAACTGAGTTTCCACGACCCTATGACAGGCGCTCTCAACCGGTATGCGCTGAATGAGTTCATCAACAGCGAAGCTTCTCTGCAGCCTTTGGGCCTTGTTTTCTGCGATGTCATCGGGCTAAAAAACATCAACGATCTGTTGGGTCATGCCAGCGGCGACCAGGTCATTTCCCAAGTGGATGCCATTTTGTCGGGCCTTTTCTCGCCCCAGCGTGTATACCGCATCGGCGGCGATGAATTCTTGGCCGTGAGCGACAACATCAGCCAAGAGGCTTTCAGCCGGCAGATCGACCGGCTGCACCAAGAGATCATCCGCCAAAATTGCAGCTTGTCTGTGGGCAGCGTCTGGGCGCCGGTGGGTAAAAAAGATTTTACCAAGCTGCTCAAAGTGGCGGATGAACGGATGTATGCCGACAAGCAGGCCTTTTACCGCCAGCAGGATCCGGTGACGGGCCAATCCCGCAGCGATACGCGGCGCCTTTATCCGCTAGAGGCACCCCCTGTTTACAAGGGGGAAACCGGGTTCCAGACCTTTTTGCACAACTACTACTTTGATGCCAACGCTTTTTTCCAATCGGTGGCCATGCCAGATACGGCTTTTTACCTCTATTGCGGCGATATTCAAAAAAACATCTACTTCATCTCCGACAACTTGCGGGATGACTTCAACTTTTCCGATAATTTGGTCTATGATTTTGTCACCCTGCTGGAGCAGCGGATCTATGAGCCGGATCAAGCCATGCACATCGCCGAGACCCGGGCCATGTTCAAAGAAAAGAAGACGGTCCACAGCATCCGCTACCGCATTTACAACAAAAAGGGCGAATTGGTATGGATGCACTGCCGGGGCATCTTAAAGTGGAACGACGATATGACGATGCCCCTGTTTTTCTCGGGCACGATGATCACCCTGAAAAACGAATCGGAAGTGGACCCTGCCACCGGCCTGCTGAATACCTCTTCCGCCATCAAGATCCTCTCCTCCCTGTGCAGCACCCAGACAGAACTGCTGATCCTCTGCTTCACTTTTCCCAACTTTTCCGACATCAACCGGACATTTGGCCGCAGTGTGGGGGATTCCATCCTGCGGGAAATGGGTTGTCAAATGGAAGGGGAGATGGGACAGCACTTCCGCTTCTTCCGGTTGGACGGCATGCATTTCCTCGCGATCTCCCAAACGGTGTCCGACCCAGAGGCTCCGGCCCGCAACATCCACCGCATCGTGGCGGACACCTACCGGAAGCACGGCATCCACCTGATGTATCCCTGCAGCGTAGGTGTGCTGCACTCCCCCCAGGATGGCTCCACCGCCCAGGAACTGATCGACAATGCCATCACGGTCTCCCAGTCGGCCCGGTCTTTCCCCTCTTTGCCCTACCTGGAATTCTCTCCCCACATGTCCCAATCCCACAAAGAGCAGACGGATATCAGCCTGTCCCTCAACTATTGCGTCAACCATAGCTTCCAAGGGTTCCGCATCGTGATACAGCCCCAGGTGCTGGCCTCCAGCGGCCAGATCTTCGGCGGCGAGGTGTTGCTGCGCTGGACCAGCCAAGGCCAATCTGTGCCCCCTTCCAAATTCATCCCTGTGCTGGAGCAGACCGGGCTGATCGTGCCCGTGGGCAAATGGGTCTTTATCCAAGCCGCCAAGGCGTTGCGCCAGATTTTGGATGACCAGCCGGACTTCCTCCTATCCGTCAATGTCAGCTATCTGCAGCTGATGGAAGAAAGCTTCCTCCCCTTTTTGCAGCAGACCATGGAAAACTACGGCATATCCGGCAAAAATTTGCTGATCGAGCTGACGGAGACCCATTTCGACGAAATGCCCGATCATCTGGAAAAGTGCATCCGCCAATGTGAGCAAAAAGGCATCCAATTTGTGCTGGACGATTTTGGCCAAGCCTATTCCAGCCTGCAGCTGCTGCTCCAATACCCGGCCAAGTTGATCAAACTAGACCGCAACCTGACCCGTGAGATCACTTCTTCCTCCAAAAAGCTGAACTTTATCATAAGCGTCATTTGTGCCTGCCATCAGCTGGGCAAAAAAGTGTGCATCGAAGGGGTGGAGACCGCAGAGGAACTGGAGATGGTGCGGCAGACCACATGCGATTATATCCAAGGCTTTTATTTTTACAAGCCGATGGAATTGGATGATCTATTCGCCCTTTTGCGCTCTTCTCCCACCTCGTTCCAACGCCATGATCTATAAAGGGCAGGCCTCCTGCCCTTTTTCTTTTGCAGCAGGCGGGGCAGACGCTTGTTACGGCCAGGTAATTCTGCTACAATAGGGCTAGTGGTTTCTACCTTGTATGCCTGCCTCCGCCGGCAGACCGCAAGGAAAAAGAGAAGAGGAGAGAGGCGTTATCATGAAACTAAAACGAGAATTCTATGGGATCATCATTTCGCTGGGTCATCTGTGCGCGGATCTAGGCGGCGGCGCACTGCCAGCGATCTTGCCTTTCCTTGTCAAGGAAAAGGGGATCACCCTGGCGGCGGCTGCGGGTCTGACGTTTGCCCTGAGCAGCTTGGGTTCCATCATCCAACCGGTGTTCGGCGCCTTGGCCGACAAGCACGTCCGCCCCTGGATGATGGGTCTTGGCGTTCTGATGTCCGGCTGCGGCATTTCCATGCTGGGCTTTTTGGATAGCTATTGGGCCATGTTTTTGGCAGTGGCTTTCACCGGCATCGGTTCGGCCCTGTTCCACCCAGATGGCGGCCGCATGGCAAATTATGTGGCAGGCGAGCGGAAGGGCCGTGGCATCAGCAACTTCTCCGTCGGCGGCAACATCGGCGGTGCAGCAGGCCCCATACTGGTGGTGTTCGGCATCACCCAGTTTGGCATGAAAGGTACGGCGGTCCTGGCCATTCCCGCATTTCTGATGGCCCTGTTCCTGTTCTCTCAGACAAAACAGCTCACGGCTTTTGCCCAGGAAGGCAATCGGAATAACGCTGCGGCGATCGCGGCCGGGCAGACAGACGACTGGAAAAACTTCAGCAAGCTGACGGCCGTCGTCATCCTGCGCTCCATCGTCAACATGGGCATGACCACCTTCATCCCCCTGTTCTGGCTGAATGTTCTGATGCAGCCGGCGGAGATCTCCAGCATCACCACCACCATCATCTCCATTGCCGGCGCTGTCTCCACTTTGATCGGCGGCCGTTTGGCAGACCGCTTTGGCTTCAATAGGGTGATCCGCACCGGCCTGGTCTGCTTCATCCCCTGCCTGGCCATCGTCATCTTGTGCCGCATCCCCATGCTGTCCACAGTGATGCTGGTCCCCATGGCCATGTTCCTGTATCTGGCCTTCAGCCCCTGTGTGGCCCTGGGACAAAAACTGCTGCCCAATCATGTGGGCTTGGCCTCGGGCATCACCATGGGCCTGGCTTCCAGCTTTGGCGGCGTGGCTTCCCCCCTGCTGGGCAAATTGGGCGATGCCCAAGGTGTCCCTACAGTGATGTGGGTGCTGGTCGGTATCACGGTTCTGGCCTGTATCGGTTCCTTTACCGTGCCCAACGGGCCGCAGGCACACCAGCCTGTTGTCAAAAAAGAGGCTTCCCAAAAAGTCTGATCCCCTGCTAAACGAATACGGTTTGTGAAACCTGGCGTCAGCGTGCGCCAGGTTTCTTTTTTTGCATGGCCGGCGGCCATCCCATGAAAACCAAAGGACCCCGCCGTCCGCATGCCCCTTTTCAGCCGGTTCTGTAAAGCTTCTGTAATGGCAGCCCTGTTTTTATAAAGGTTGTGTGAAATTCTGTTTGATAGTTTGTAAGATACCTTGCATCGCCTCCTCCATGCGATTATACTGCCCACTGAAAGGGATCCCCCCAAATCTCAAGGAAAAAGAAGGGTTTAACATGAAACTGCAAAAAAGTCTTTTAGGCGGTGTCGTGTGCAGTGCCTTGCTGGCCAGTATCGTCTTCCCCAGCGTGGCGGCCACGGCCAACTACAACGACGGGGCCACTGTGGGCGGCAGCGACGAATGGGCTGCTTGGGTCCAGGAATGGGACGACGTGGCAACCGATTATACCAAGGTCTCCCTGACCCCCGGCGCCGATGAGACTGAGCTGAATTTTGCCTGGTACAGCCTGGATAACGGCGAAGATGCCACACCGGTGGTCCATTTCGGCACAGACCGGAACAATCTGGAGACCTATACCGGCACAGCGGGCGACGTGGAAACAGACCTGACCGGCGGCGTGGCCTATGATTACAACTATGTCACCGTGACCGGCCTTGCCGAAAACACCACCTATTATTACACTGTAGAGAAAAACGGCGTGCAGACCGACGTGGAAACCTATACCACCCACAGCTTTTCCGATGTGAAAATGCTGTATGTGGGCGACCCCCAGATCGGCGCTTCCAAAGGGCAGCCCCAGGGCAATGAGGAACTGAGTGCCGATGCCGGCGCAGCCAACACGGCAGCCCGGAACGATTCCTTTGGATGGAACCGCACGCTGGAAGCTGCTTTGGAGCAAGACCCCGATGTGAGCTTCATCATCTCTGCCGGTGACCAAGTCAACAAGACCGGTCAGGCCAAGGAAGAAGAATATGCCGGTTATCTGGACCCGGATGCGCTGGCTTCCTTGCCTGTGGCCACCACCATCGGCAACCACGATTCTCTCAATGCGGATTACATGTATCACTTCAACAATCCCAACACCACCGAATACGGCGCCACCCAGGCCGGCGGCGACTATTACTACTCCTACGGCAACGGCCTGTTCATCGTGCTGAACACCAACAACTACAATGTGGCCGAGCACAAAAAGGCCATTGAAGAGGCCGTTGCCTCGGATCCGGATGCCGCCTGGCGCATCGTCACCATCCACCAGGACATCTATGGCACCGGCCTGGATCATTCGGATACAGACGGCATGATCCTGCGCACCCAGCTGACCCCCATTTTCGACGAATTTGACATCGATGTGGTGCTGCAGGGCCACGACCACACCTACAGCCGTTCCAAGCTGCTGTATGGCGATGGGCAGACCCACGGTTCCTACGAGTTCCAACTGAACGAAGACGGCTCGGATTACGATTGGGACCATGCCTATAACACCACCACCCAGACCCAGATCCCCCTGGCCCCGGAAGAAGGGGATGCTGACGGCCAGCAGCTGCTGAACGATTTCCAAGCGGACAACCATTGCTACACCATCGAGACCACGGTGGGCAACACAGTCGTCAACCCCAACGGCACGCTGTACATGACCGCCAATTCCGCTTCCGGCTCCAAATACTATGAGCTGATCGCCTCTCAGCAGGATTACATCGCGGCCCGCAGCCAGAACTGGCTGCCCAGCTGGTCTGTGATCTCCCTCAGCGAAGATACCTTCTCCATCGATACCTACCAGCTGACTGCAGATGGCTCTACGGAAAAGATCGATGAGACCTTCTCCATCCAAAAAACAGGCAACGGCGAAGACCTGAATGCGCCGCTGACCCGCGCTCAGGCTGTCCAGCGGCTCTACGATGACGCCGGCCGCCCGGCTGCCAACGCTGACACCAGCTTTGCCGATGTGGCTGCGGATGCTTCTTACCGCGATGCTATCGCTTGGGCCGAATCCCAGGGCATCGTCAAAGGTGTGGGCAACGCCGCTTTCCTGCCGGATTCGACTGTCTCCCAAGCTGAGTTCGCCGCTATGCTGACCCGCTATGCGGCTGTACAGGGCCTGGAAGGCGCTGCGGCAGACGCCACTTTGGAGCAGGGCCTGTCCTATGTGCAAGGCCATGGCTTGATGACCGGCTCCGCCGTCACCCCCTCCAGTGCGGATTATGCGCTGACAAAACTGGATTAACCGCCAGGAATCCCGTTCTTCTGTCTCTCCGCAGGTCTTTCCTGCGGAGAGATTTATTCTGTATGAAATGAGGCTGTTTTTTTGAAACGTACTGTTTGGATGCGCTGGCTTCCCCCTCTCGTGCTGCTGGCGCTGTTTTCCCTTTTTGTTTTCCGCCTCAACCAGGTGGATAAAGTGGCACTGGTCTCCCGCGAAGGGCAAAGTTTTGAAAAAGGCGTGGTCACTGAGATCCTGCAGGACAATCTGCAGCCCGATGGCACCCGCGTGGGTGAACAGACCGTTCGGGTGCGGATGACCAGCGGCACCTTGGAAGGGCAAGAGATCGAGACCACTTCCAGCGCCGGTTTTCTCTTCGGCGCCCCCTGCACCGTCGGGATGCGGGTGGTGGTGATGCAGAGCGTGGCCGGCGATACCGTGGTCTCCAGCGTCTATTCCCAGGACCGTGGCCTGCAGATCCTGTTATTTGCAGCCCTCTATCTGCTGGCCCTGTTCCTCATCGGCGGCCTGCAAGGCGTCAAAGGCGCGCTGGGCCTGGTCTTCACCTTTGGCTGCGTGCTGTTCGTCTACTTGCCAATGGTCTACCGGGGTTGGTCTCCTTTCTGGAGCGCTGTGCTGGTGTGCGGCGTCACCACCGTCGTCACTTTGTGGCTGCTGGGCGGTCCTACCCGGAAGACTTTGGCTGCCACAGCAGGTACAGTGGCCGGCGTGGTGATGGCCGGTGTCTCCGCTTCCCTCTTCTCCTTTGCCACAGGCATTACAGGCTGGAACGTCAGCGACATCGAAAGCTTGATGACCTTGTGGAACACTTCGGGCATCCAGGTGGGCGGGCTTCTGTTCTCCGGCTTGCTGATCTCCGCTTTGGGGGCTACCATGGATGTGGCCATGTCCATCGCCAGCTCCATGGCGGAGATCCTGGCCCAAACGCCGGACCTTTCCCGCCGCGACCTGTTCCGCGCCGGCATGCGTGTGGGCCGGGATATGATGGGCACCGATTCCAACACCTTGATCCTGGCCTTTGCCGGCGGCAGCATCTCCATGCTGGTGCTCAACTACGCCTATGACCTGCCTTGGCTGCAGATCATCAATTCCAACAACATCGGCATCGCCATCATGCAGGGTCTGTCCGGCAGCTTTGGCGTGGTGCTGTGCGTCCCTGCCACAGTCGCTTTGTCCACCCTGCTGTATACATTGCCCGGCCGGGCAAAGGAAAGCGCATCAAAACAGCCTTTGGGGCCCACATAAAAAAAGACGGACCGGATGGTCCGTCTTTTTTGCTATATAGCCTCTTGCGGTCTGTCTTTCAGCTCTTTTTGCAAAGCACGCCGCAATTTTTCCAGATCTGGGTCACACAACAGGGGCAGCCATTCCAGCAGCCGCTCCGGTTCCATATCCCACCACCGCAGCCGCAGCAAAAGGCCGGTGAGCTCGGGGTCGAACCGCCTTTTCCGCAGCTGGGCCGGGTTGCCCCCCACAATGGTATAGGGTTCCACATCCCGGGATACCACGGAACAGGCCGCCACAATGGCGCCATCGCCGATGTGCACGCCGGGCAGAATGGTGCATTGCCGCCCGATCCACACGTCGTTGCCCACCACAATATCCCCTTTCCGCGGCAGTTGCTCCAGATGGGGCGGCACGGCTTCCGCCCAGGCGCCGCCAAACACCGCAAAAGGATAGGTGCTGGCACTGCTGATGCGGTGGTTGGCACTGCCCATGATGAATTGGGTACCGCTGGCGATGGCACAGAATTTGCCGATGATGAGCTGGTCGCCAAACTCCGGCCAATTAAACAATACATTGTTCCGCTCAAAGCCGGTGGGATCCATTGGGTCATCGTAATAAGTATAATCACCTATATGGATATTGGGCGCTTGCACCACATTTTTGATAAAGCAAGAAGTGTGGTATTCATTGGGGAATACCGCACGGGGGTCTGGCATGTTTTTCATCATATCCTCCTTGTTCGTCGGTCTGCATCACATCCTTTCTCCCTTTTTTGCCGTTGCAACTGCTCTTTTTTGCCGCAGCTGTTTCATCTGCCACACGACTCCTTCGTATCTTGTATTTGGATCGTTCAAGCTCTTCTCAGAAATCCAAAACCAATGGGTATTGTGCAATCAGGGGCGGCCCAGATCGCCCCGTGGAAATGTCCACCGCTGGGATGGAAGAAAAAGAAAAGCACCTGCCATAGCAGGTGCTTTTCTCTTGGTGACCCGATGCGCTTGGCACTCGAACACCTTCGGCCGCTCCGTCCACCTCCGCCAATGTAATCGTGCGGTTGTCCCCGGAGTAGTTGAATGTGATCGTCACCCGATCATCATAGACAAACACTGCGTTGATAAAGATGTCAATGATCCGCCGCTGGCTCTCCGGCTCATCAAAATCAAGGGAGCGGAATTGTAGCAGGAAAAATTTAATATGCTCCCGGGTCAGCCGAAGGCCGCTGATCAACTCCGCATCCGCCAAAGCGGTTTCCAACGCCTCTTTCTGTTGCTCCAGTTCGTCCATACGGGCCTTGGTTGCTGCGTTGAAAATCCCAGCCTCCAGCGCACGCACCAGATTGGCAATGGCTGTTTCCACCTGTTTTAATTCCCCATGGAGCGCATTCGTGTAGGAGGTTTCTGTGTTCTGCTCCATGTAGTATTGATAGGTCCTTTCGGCGATGAAGTCGATCATCTCGTCGCTCATGACGATGGCTTTGGCCTTTTCCAATACCAGCTGTTCGATCCACTGCTTTTGAACTGCCTTCTTTTTGCAAGTGCGGTTCTTTTTCTTCTCCAGGCAGTTGTAATAGAAATATTTCGTCCCGCTCTTTCCTGTCCCACATTCGCCTACCATGGTGTGGCCGCACAGACCGCAGAACAGTTTGCCCGTCAGCAGATACTCCGCCTTTGTCCACTTCCGGGCCGGAGCCCGCTTGTTCTGGATCAAAAGACGCTGGACTATTGCAAAGGTTTCTGCATCAATCAAGGCTGGGATCTGTGCCTCCAGGTACTCCTTGCCGTCGTAATGGTAGACGCCGATATACTTTTTATTTTTCAGCACAGAGCGGATGCTGTTGATGGTCAGCGGCTTCCCCTTCCTCGTCCGCAGGCCCTCAGCGTTGAGATATTCGATAATCTCTTTCTGGGTGTTCCCAGCGGCATACATTTCAAAGATGCGCTTGACCAGCGGTGCGGTCTTAGGATCGGGCTCCAGATGCTTGTCCGGCCCTGTCCGATACCCCAACGGGAGTGTGCCGCCCACACTCTGCCCTTTGCTGGCTACATTGTCCATGCCCCTCTTTACATTGGTAGCCAGCTGAACGGAATAGTATTCTGCCATTCCCTCCAGAACCGCCTCCAAAATGATGCCCTCCGGGGTATCCGGGATGCTCTCCGCAGTATAGAGTACCTTGACGCCGTTCTTTTTGCATCGATATTTGTTAAAGGCGATTTCTTCCCGATTGCGCCCAAAGCGGTCGATCTTCCAGATAATGATCGCCTCAAACTGGTGCTTTGCTGTGTCCTTCAGCATCTGCTGGAACTGCTCCCGGTCGTCATTCCTGCCTGTTTGCGCCCGGTCAATGTACTCATGGATAATCGTGTAGCCGTGTTCCCCAGCGTATTTGTAGGCGGAGGCCAACTGTCCTTCAATCGACTGTTCCCCCTGCTTGTGGCTGGAGTATCTGGCGTAGATGACGGCGTTCATGGCGCACCGCCTCCCGTCATGGGGGGCAGATCCAGGGCTATCCGCACCATCGCTTTCTCTTTCTGGCCCGCCTTATCATAGGCCCTGGCCACCTGCCGGGCCTCCACCGAGATGTCCGCGGGCTGGTAGCGCTGGTCGCCGGTCCACACCTCCAGCGGTACCCCCAGAGCATCCGACAACTGCAGAGCGATGGGGAGCGGCGCGTCCTTCATCTGGCGGATGATAATTGTCCGCACCTGCCGGTCTGTCAGCCCGCTGACCTGCGCCACCCCCGGAATGTCCAGTCCCATCTGATCCATCACATCCAGGAAAATTTTATAGAAGGGCGGATGGTCCTTGGGACATAGGGAATTGAAGGCCGCCTCCTCCGCAGAATCCCCCATCAGGTAGTCTGCGGACACATTCAGCCGTTTCGCGTACTCCTGAACCTGGGTGATCTTGGGGATGCGCTGCCCGATCTCATAGCGGCTGAGGACCTGCTTGGAAGTGCCCAGCAGTTTTGCAAACTCGTCCTGGGACATTCCTTTCTCCTTTCGGATGGCCCGCAGGCGGTCCCCGAAAGAGACATAGGTCACATCTACCGCCACATCCCCGGTGTCGGGGTATTCTTTTTTGAAAAACTCCATGCGCTGATCCTCCTTTTGGAATTCCTAAACCTATTAAAGCACATCTTGTCAACAAAATCAAGCCGATTTATATAATTCTCCAAACTTATCACCAAACGATTGATTTATCGCAATTCCCCTGCTATACTGGCCTCATCAATCCTCTGGATGCTTTTCTTTTACCCGGAAAGTCACCATTTGATTGACAAACAAGGAGGTGATACAAAACTGATACCGCAATCCAGATTATCCCGAAACTGATCCCACGGGTGGAACAAAAAATACTGTGCGCCACATTTCTGGAGGCGGTGCTCCGATTTTACGAGGAACCGAAAAACCGGGACGCCTTTGAGCGGTGGCGCGCGGGGAAAGGAGGAAATGCTGTTGAACAAGAGGACGGCAGAACAACTACGGCGGGATTACCCTGACTATGTCCCCCTGGATGTGGCGGCAAAGTATCTGGGCGTCTCTCGCCGGCAACTCTCTTGGTTGATCGCTGAGGAGCGGGCACCCTACGCATCCATCGGCGGCAACATTGGTAAGAAACAGCGGTATGTCCGTGTCTACACCGAGCCGCTGATCGACCTGCTCTGCGGAGGCGATGATATTGACCAAGATGATAACGACCAATAAAAACCTTTGACCTGTGCCGGGCGGAGCGGGGCGGCAATCCTGCCGTTTCTGCATCCGTCCGGCAGTTTTAAGGAGGAATGTAATGAAAAACAAATTGCACGAAAACCAGTTGCGCCTACTGCGGCATCTGGCCCGGTTTCAGCTGCTGTCCTACTCAGACTGTCTGGAACTACTGGACACAGAGGGGACAAAGGATCGCGCCGCCCTGTCCTATGCCTTTCGGCCGCTGACGAAAAACAAATATATCTCCAAACAGCGGGATGGCGGCGTGTCTATTCTGGCAAGGGGCCGCGCCCTGTTCCCGGAAACCGAACCGCTGATCTCCACCGGCGGTGGGGCCGCAGAGCGCCGCCGAGTCATGGAGGTGTCCCGCATGGCCGCCCTGATGGAGCGCAACGGCGTTCCTGTGGTTGGTGAGCCAATAGACACCGAGCAGCCGCACTTCATTCCCTCCGCCTGTTGGCGGAAGATCGTCCCCGGTATTCTGTCCACCACCCGCTTTGCTGGGATGCTGATCACGGAAAAGGATCGGATAGCCGTTTACGACATCGGAGATGGCCGTATGGAGTGGCAGGGGCGGGCGGAGGGGTCTCTGTTCCATCCCCGGTACGGCACATATGAGGTGCAGGCCACTGGGATGCTCCTGATCTGCCAGGACGGGGTGCGAAACTGCGTAGCCGAACAGATCATCCGCTACACTATGTGGCAGAGGCGGCAGCTGCTCCGGGATCGCCAGCCATCTCAACGGGAACGGCCGGTGCGATGGTCCCGGGCCCCTATCCGTCTACGGAAATTATATGGGCGGGTCTACCTGACCACACCGGCCCGGTTCCGCCAAGACTTGGACCGCATCCGGTCCCTTCCAGGAGAGATCCAGGTCCAGTGCGGCGATGGTATCCTGCTGCGCGATCCGCCCCAGGGAGACTATGAGCGGGATCATTACCGGGGCTTTGTCTGCTACGCCGCCGACCTTTTGAAGTATGTCTACTTTTTCTCCGCCGTCCGGGCGTTGATGCGGCTTTTGGATGACCCCAATACTCCGTCCCCGTCCCTGCGATATGAGATTTATATTCAGGGCGAAGATGAAAAACTTTTGGCGCTGTATCCGGACTGTTTAGACTTGGAGGGATTGAACATCTATGTATATCAACCTAAGGAAGACCCTGCGGGACATTGAGCGGCGCCTGCCGGAGGGCCGTGAGCCGACGCAGGAGGAACTGCGACGGGCATACGATACGATCCTGAGGCTGCGGAGCCAGATACTGGCGATACTGCGGGACCGGGAAGACTTTGAAGGGACGGCCGGGCAGGGAGATGAAACCTTTGTCGCGCAAATGAGCGGTGGGGAAGTATGTGGAAACGCCGTCATGCTCACAATCCGGGAACCCCTGCCCGCCCAGAAGGAACTGACGGCGGCGGTGGCGGAACACTGGGTAGACATGATACACACCGCCTTTCTGAAAGCGACGGAGCAGGGGCCGCTCCCTCACTTTCAGAAGGCCATGGTGGAGATCCATATCGCCACACCCAGGGGCAGCGACAACGCAAAAGTTTGGGACACCTCCAACCGGGCTATCCAGGTCATCCTCAACAACTTGAAAGGTATCTTCTTTCCCGATGACGACATGGAACACATGGCCTTTGCGGTGACCGGGGACTGGACAGAGGGAACCGGTTGCACCACCATACGGGTCTCCGATTTCAGCGCATGGCGGCAGGTTTTTCACATTCCCCATGAGCATCTGACATCCTCATAGAGGACAAGCGTAGCAGTTTTGTAACCTGACAGATTAGGCACTGAAAGTATGTAAACAGTACAGAATGCTAGAGTGGTTTTATCATAGGGAACCGTAGCTGCGGAGGGGTTCTGTGCGTTGGTTCTCGGTCAAAATTTCCCCGCAAAGACGAGCGCCCCGGTGGGAATGGCAGATGCCATTCCCACCGGGGCCATCTCTATTTGTAAGTTGTTCTCCGGGACAGTTCCCCTACGCTCCGAACAGATATCAAGTCTCGGTTCTGTCGTTCGCCGATTCAAGTCTAAATCCGAAATCGTTGGATACAAGTCAGGAGCGTGATGCAAAGTTCCTGATACACATCCTCGTCAAAGAAACCATGCACCATGGACTCCTTTAGAAGAAGGGGCTGGTAGAGTGACAGGATCTCCTCCTTCGCGCGCGGGTTTCCTCCCTGCGCCCGGAGTAGCAGTTCCTTAAAATCCATGTGCATCACCCCGCAGTGCATCTCTGATTTTATGGATCACCCGGTAGTAGGCGGCGGCAACACCCTTGTAGTTCATGCCAAGTTCGGCGGCCAACTCGGTAAATGTCCGCTCGTCCAGGACATGGGCAAAGAAGATGTAGCGATCTCGTTTTTCAACTTGATAGAGTGTCCGCTCCAAACCAATAGTGTCGCATTGTGCGGAGGTATTGAAATAGATGTCCTCCGTGATCAGGCCGGGGATGTCCTGCCAACTGTCATCGTAGCATTCGCGGCCATAAACCCTGTTCCTTGCATGGAAGAGGTCGATCTTCCTCCGCTGAACGGCAGTTTTCAGATACCGGGTAAACTGGTTTTGCAGGATATTGGATTCACCTTTTCCACTGTTCCCAAATTTCAAAGCACTTTACCTCCCATATATCAAACTTTTTAAGAACACTTGATATATGGGAGGATCACGGCATCCTGCGGGGACTCCACAGAAAAGGCAAAATCTGTCAGGTTTGCACCAATAATTCTTACAGTATCTTCATAGCGCACCTCATAATTTACTCGATCTGAATGGATATACTTCCACTCGCTCCTTCACCCCAGACGCCGATATAGGTGCTGCCGCCGCCTACCGTAAGGGTGGATTCGTAGTCTCCGCTTTTGGACAGCAGGATCACCGGGTCCTCCCCACCGGAACACAGGAAGACAGCAGCCTTCCCCTCCTCGATGTCGAGAGAGCGGGAGAGATCTACTGTGTTCCCGGCCTCCCGGTCCAGGGTGGTGCCGCCAAAGATCAGTTCCGTGCCGGAAAAATCCTCGTAGTCGGCCTCATAAGTGCCAGTGTAGTCGTCCTCGCCCCGGATCCGCTCCCCCTGCAGGGAGCAGTCCGGCGTCAGCGCCCAGGAGCCGGCAGCATCCACCAGCGAACCATAGGCATCCAGAATGGCGTCCTTGACGGAATCATCTGTCGCGTCAGCGGCGGCGCCGAGGACTGCGTCCGTCCCATCCGCCAGTGCACCGGCGACCCGGTCTGTCCCTTCTGCTAAACTGCCCAAAACCGCATCCGTCCCATCTGCCAGGGACTGCAGTACACCGGAACAGCCAGACAGCAGCAGGGCACAGAGCAGGCCGCACATCAGAAGTGGTACCCATCTCTTTCGCTTTTCTTTCATCGTGTTCTCCTCCCTGCCTGCCGGCGGCCGCCGGCCTTTTCCTTTTTTGTACTCCCTGCCTTGCTGCTGGGTCGGGAAAGCGTCAGAATGACCGCCGTCAAAACGATGACTGCCGCCATGCCCAGAAGGGCCAGCGGGATGCTGGGTGCCTCGGTAGCCCCGTTGTACTCCTGCATATCAAAGCCGGCCAGCACCAGCGCCGCGGAGAAGGGGTAAGCGGAGAGCAGGAACCCGCTCTTAAAGAACAAAATGCAGTACCCCAGGAAAAAGGTCAGGATGGAGCCGCCCAGATAGGCACCCCGCATCTGCCCAAAAATCAAAATCATGGGCATACAAACCAGGAAGGTGGTCAGCGCCGCAGCCACCACCTGTCCTCCCTGTTGGAGGATCACCCCTGGCGTCAGTCCCGGGAGGCCCACCAGCGTCCCTGTGAGCACCGTCACGGCTACGCTGTAAAGGCCAAACAGCAGAGACAGCAGGCCGGTGACCGCCAGCTTGCCCCCCAGGAGCTTTGGATAGGACACCGGGACGGTGAGCAGGTTCTTCATGGTGTCATGAGTATTCTCCCGGTCGATCAGCCATCCGCCAATCATCACCAGGGAGATGGGAAGAAACACCTGGGTATTGCCCCACACCACATTGGCGAATAGGTGGACAAAGTCAAAGTTGGGGTCCCGGATCTCCGGGTTCACGATCAGCTGGGTGCCGTACTGCACCACTGGGCAGAGAGCCAGGGCCACAATGCCCACCAGCAGGATCTGGCAACGCCGCAGTTTCCACCACTCTGTCTGGATCATCTTCTTCATGCTCTGCACCTCCTCAAACGCCCTGGCGCTTGTAGACCAGCGCGATCAGGGCCAGGAACACCGCGGCCTCCGCTCCGGCCACAAAAAATGCCTGGGCGGTGGTGACGAAATAGGGGCTGACCCGCTCCAGAAGTCCCAGCATCTCGGTACCGGCATTGGAAAAATCGAGATACTGGAAGTACCACCGGAAGGTCAGAGGCCCGGGGAGCAGCGTCCCCAGGTTCAGGCCGAAGGGCTGGGTGATGAAGAGGTCATTGAGGCCGAAGATGTAGTTGACGGCGGTATAGAAAAAGGTGATGATCACGGAGATGATGTAGCTCCGGTTCAGCAGCACCACCAGCAGGATACAGGGCAGTGCCCCGGCCCACATCATGATCCCCTGGCCGATGCCCACAAAGAAGAGCCGCCAGAAGCCAACCGGCTCCCACCCGGCGGCCAGCACGATGAGTAAGACCACCAGACCACCCACCGCCATGAAGGCGATGGAAAAGAGAAACAGCAGGGCCATCTTTGCCATGGCCAGGGCGCTCTTGCTCGCCGGCACCATCATCAGGTTTTTCAGCGTGTCGTTGTCCTGTTCTTCAAAGAGCAGGTTGGCGGCCAGCACCACCAGGGCCGGCATGAGCAGCAGATAGGCGCTCATCTGAAACAGAGTGGACATCATGCCGTCCACTGCCTCGGCCCCACTGGTGAACTCCTGAAAGTCTGGCAGGAACAGGGCGCATCCCAAAGGGATCAGGGCGGACACGGCAGCGGCGGCAAAGAACAGGGGCTTGCGCCGCAGCTTGGCAAACTCACACCCCAGGAGGTTAAGCAATGCCCTCACCCCCTGTGATGCGCTTGAAGTAGTCCTCCAGGGTGTCCTCATAGAGGTGGGCGTCGGACACCACCAGCCCCGCCTCCACGAACCGCCGCACCGCCGCGCCGGTGTCCAGCCGGAGATCCCGGACGGTCAGATCCCGTTCATTCTCCACTGTGACGGCCTGGACACCCATCTCCTGCTGGAGCAGCTGGGCGGCCACCGGTGCGTTGGACACGGAAAACCGGAGGACTTTCCCGTTTTTCCGCTCCAGTTCCGCCAAGCTCTCTTCCTCCAGAAGGACGCCGTGGTCGATGATCCCGATGTCGTCGGCCAGCAGGGCGATTTCGGAGAGGATGTGGCTGGAGATCAGGATGGTCTTGCCTCGTTCGTCACACAGCGCCCGGATGAAATCCCGCACCTCGGCGATGCCGATGGGGTCCAGGCCGTTGATGGGCTCGTCCAGGATCAGCAGCTCCGGGTCGTGCATCACCGCCAGGGCGATGGCCAGCCGCTGTTTCATGCCCAGGGAGTATTGGGCGTAGCGTTTCTTGTCCCGGTACGGCAGGTTCACCAGTTCCAAGGCGCCCTTGATGTAGTTGGGACTTTTGAGGCCCCGGAGCCGGGCGAAGATCTGCAGGTTTTCTGTGCCGGTCAGGTTGGGGTAGAACCCCGGGGACTCGATGAGGCTGCCGATGCAGGGCAGGATGCGTTTCTCGTTCCCCTTCAGCGGCCGGCCGAAGATGGACACTGTGCCGGATGTGGGGGCGGTCAGCCCTAAGAGCATCTTCATGGTGGTGGTCTTGCCCGCCCCGTTGCGCCCCAGGAGTCCGTAGATGCGGCCCTTCTGCACATGGAGATCCAGGTTGGAGACGCTGACCTGTTCCCCGTAGCGTTTGGTCAGGCCTTTCGTTTCGATGATACAGTCGCTCATAAGCGGTACCTCCTTTGCTTGGTAGCAACAGGATAGCACCCGAACCTTGAGATAACGCTGAGCCAACCTTAATTTTTCTCTGAGATTTTTCCGCGGGCATAGGCAGCCCGCTGCTTTGGTGGTATCATAATTTCAACGGAAGGAGGCGTCCCATGATGGAACATAAATTATTGTTGGTGGACGATGACCGGGACCTTTTGGAGATGCTGTGCTCCATTTTTCGCCGGGCGGGCTATACCGATCTTGTAACCGCCTCCTCCGGACCGGAGGCTCTCCAGGCTTGGCGGGAGCAGCAGCCGGCGCTGATCGTCCTGGATGTGATGATGCCGGGGATGGATGGCTTTGAGGTCCTGCGGGAGATCCGCCGCACCAGCCATGTCCCCGTCCTGATGCTCACCGCCCGGGGCGAGGCGGAGGACCGCATCGAGGGGCTGGAGATCGGGGCGGACGACTATCTCCCCAAGCCATTTCTGCCCAAGGAGCTGCTTTTGCGTGTGCAGGCCATCCTCCACCGGACTTACCCGGAGCCACACCGGACGGTGGAGCTGGCGGCCTCTACGGTGGACTTAGAGAAGGCGGAGGTGTGGAAAAACGGAGAGCGGCTGCCCCTGACCGCCAAGGAACTCCAGCTGTTCCAGAAGCTCTATGAGAACGCCGGGCGAATCGTCACCACCGGCATCCTGTGTGAGACCATCTGCGGGGAGTTCTGGCAGGGCTACGAGAGTACCCTCTCTACCCATATCCGCCACCTGCGGGAGAAGATTGAGGAAAACCCCTCCAAGCCGGTCTCTCTGGTGACGGCCAAGGGGCTGGGCTACCGGCTCAATCTGAAGGGGGCGAAATCGTGAATCCGGTACAGCGTTTTTTCCGGCGCTACATTTTCTCTACCATTGGCATTTTGGCGCTGTTCCTCGTGGTGAATCTCCTGCTGGTCCTGACTGTTCTGACCGCTGGGTACATGAGCGGGACAGACAACGGATTGTCTGTCCGGTCGGTCTCCAGCCATGTGACGGAACAGGGCGGCATCTGGGCGGCGGACGACACGGCGCTGGCCCTGCTACAAGAACATGACGCCTGGGCCATGCTCCTGGACGAGAGCGGCAGCGTGGTCTGGGAACATGGGCTTCCCGAGGAGCTGCCCCGGTCTTACACCAGCGCCCAGGTGGCGTCCTTCAGCCGCTGGTATCTCCAGGACTATCCGGTGAAGGTGTGGAGCCGGGAGGACGGCGCCCTGATGGTGGTGGGCTTTGCGCCGGGCACCCTGGTGAAATACTACTTTTCCATGGAAACGCCCTCCCTGCTGATGTTCCTGGCGGGGTCCATCGCGGTCTTTGTGTGCAACCTGCTGCTGATGATCTTCCTGATGCTGCGGAATGCCCGCCGGGTGGAGAAGGCCATGTCCCCGATCCTGCGGGGCATTCAGGACCTGAGCCGGGGCAGCTACCGGTCTTTGGACGAGCGCGGGGAACTGGCGGAGATCAACGCGGGGCTGAACCGGGCCGGAAATTACCTGACGCAGAAGGACAACACCCGGGCCGAGTGGATCCGCGGGGTATCCCACGACATCCGCACGCCCCTGTCCATGGTGCTGGGATACGCCAGTGAATTGGAGGACGACGACGCGCTCCCAACCGAGGCCCGGCAGCAGGCCGGGATGATCCGGCGGCAGGGGGAGCGGCTGAGATCTCTGGTGGAGGATCTGAACCTGACCACCAAGTTGGAGTACGCCCTCCAGCCCATTCGCCGGGAGACAGTGGATCTGGCGGAGATCGGCCGGCAGGCGGTGAGCGAGGTGCTCAACAGCGGCCTGCCGGAACGATATGAGATTGAGTTCTCTGCAGAGCGTCCGGGCCGGGCTGCCCGGATGGAGGGCGACGCCGCCCTCCTCCGGCGGATGCTGGATAACCTGATCCGCAACAGCACCGTCCACAATCCCCAGGGCTGCCATATCTCCGTTGCAGTAGGGACGGAGGATGGGCGATGTACCTGCACAGTGGCGGACGATGGCGTGGGGATGGACGCCGCCCGGCTGGAGGCACTGAATCGGGAGGCGGACGTCTCCAGCACTCAGGGCGGCGAGCACGGCCTGGGCCTCAAACTGGTGCGTCAGATCGTGAAGGCACACGGTGGGACGGTGCGGTTCCGGCAGGCTGTCCCTCATGGACTGGAGGTTTTCATTTCCATTCCCACAAGGAATGTCTGAAAAGGGCGGGCGGCTTGCGAAAGGTCATCCGCCTTTTTCTTACCCAATGATAACTGTCGATTATAAGGAAATCATCAGGCACGCAGAAATCTATTGAAATTGTTTGAGGGCCCTTATTTGAGTCCGATATTTACTTTTATTCTGTCGAGTAATATCCCACTCTCCTTTCCCATTACGTCTATGTTAATCAGCCGCCACATCATGCCGTCGGAGGTATCGGACGGCCAAGAAGATGAACACTGCTGTGTAGACGCAGGCAGAGAGCAAAAAGGGCACAAAGTCCAGTTCCATCTCCGGGTTATTAGCCCGCATCCCGATACACGGCAGGGAGTACGGGAAGGCATATCCAAAGCCCTGGGCGGTGGCCATTAGTCCGGCGATGCCGCCCACCAGTCCGAAGGCTACCGGTGGGGCGAAGGCCCGGATCCTCAGGCTGAAATAGAGCTGCACCGCACACACCGTCACGCCTCCCACCGCCCCGCAGAGAAGCCATTCCGGCAACTCAGGAGGCAACGGCACGGAGATACCTGCCAGTTTTCCACTGAGGACAAATAGGACCCCAATCCACACTTGAGCCAGAAGGGATACTAATGCGGCCCAGATCAATTTGGCCAGGCATAGATCTATCATAGGCACGGGCGCAGTGAGGAAACTGTTCCAGTTGTGATCCGTGTGTTCCAGCCTCCACTGCCACGCGCAGAATACACTCAAGAGGGCGGGCAGAAAGAACATGGAGGAAAACAGGGTGTGTTGGCTCCACAGACTGTACCAGGCGTTTTCCAGGACCTCGATATTCCCCAGGTAGTTCACGGTTCCCAGAATGGCAGGAAAGACCGGCAGTAGCACAAATGCCAGCCAAACCGGTGACCGGTGGAACTTGACCAGTTCCGCTTTCAGACAGCGCAGAAACATCCCTCACACCTCCTTCCGGACGAACAGTGTCCGGCCTACAATGAAAAACAGCGCCGCCCACAGCAAAAGCAATGCCACATCCAAAGGTTCCGGCCAGCGCCAGAAATATTGAGTGAACCGGGTGTCCGGATCCCACTCCATCCTGGCCAGCGACAACAGGCCATAGTACCCCCAGGGGACAATCCGCACCAGCCAATCCGGGAAAAGCATGGACATGATTCCGATGAAACTGCCGAAGATGCCGCACACAAGGGAAACCGCCTGGTTGACAAAGCGCAGGGACAGCCCCTGCTGCAGAGCGAAGACCATCATGCTGACTGCCCAAGAAATGACAGTGAAGAGAGCGAACTTCCCCCATGGAATATCTCCAGAGAAATGGACTGCCGCTCCCATGGCAGCAAATGCTGCAGAGCGAACCGCAAGCAGCGTCGCCAACACCAGAGCACCCCAGAGCATCTTTGTGCAGTAAAGTCGGCCCGGTGTCACCATGGTCTCCAGCAGTTTCAGTGTGGCCCCCTTGTGCTCTAGTTCGCAGTTTCGGCTGGCGATGACCGCTACGCTGATGGGCAGGAAGATGGCATCAATGAGGGCCAAGTTGTAGAAGAGCATCATCCACCCCTCTACCAGGTCCTCCGCATCCTGCCGGGTGAGATACATTCCGAACCACAGCAGTTCCGCCGCCAGCACGGCAGCGCACACCAGAACGATTTTCCGCCGGCGGCACTTGAAAAATTCCAGTTTCAGCAGCTTCATAAACTCGCCGCCTTTCCCGTCAGCTCCAGGAAGATGTCTTCCAAACTCTTCTGCCGCTCCTCCAAGCGGATGACGCCCAAATTACGTGCTCCCAGCAGTCGAGTGAACTGCCCGGCCAGCTCGTCGGAGAGGATGGGGAGAATGAGATACCCTTCTTCCTCCTGGCAGGGCACGGATTTTTCCTGAAGGATCGCCCGGGCCACCGCGTTGTTGGTGGTCCGCAGGGCCAGGTGGTGGCGGCTGCGGCCGTGGAGGGCCTCCAGAGTGTCCTGGAACACCAGTTCCCCATCCCGGATGATTGCCACATGGTCGGCCATCTGGTCGATCTCACTGAGCAGGTGGCTGGATACCACCACTGTCATGCCGAACCGCTCCGGCAGTTCACAGATCAGCTCCCGCATCTCCTGGATGCCCGCAGGGTCCAGGCCGTTGGTTGGCTCGTCCAGAATGAGCAGTTTGGGATAGCCCAGCAGGGCCGCAGCCAGACCCAGGCGCTGCTTCATGCCCAAGGAGTAGTGGGCCACTTTCTTTCCCCGCTGACCATCCAGCCGGACGATCTGCAGCACCTCCCGGATGTTCTTCTCCGGTACACCCCGGAGGGTCTGGACGATCCTCAGGTTCTCTTCCCCAGTGAGGTGTCCATAATAACTGGGACTCTCAATAAGGCTCCCTACCTGCCGGAGCACGGCCAGCCGGTTTTTGCTGTCCATGTTCTTTCCCAGAACCCGGATGCTGCCCGCCGTAGGGCGCACTAAGCCCAGAATCATTTTCAGGGTGGTGGACTTTCCCGCCCCGTTGGGGCCCAGGAAGCCGTAGACGCTGCCCACTGGCACATCCAGGTCCAGGTGGGCCACCCGCAGGGCGTTTCCATACTGTTTGCACAGGTCGTGTGTTTCGATGATGTTCATAGCAAGACCTCCTTATGCTCCCAAGGATAGCATCCCTACCTTACGCCCCCATGAAGTCTACCTTACTTTTACCTTACTTTTCCATGGAGGTCTGGACGGATGGTCGGAATTTGCTATAATGAGGGGGAGAACAGAAAAGGAGGCCCAGTATGGCCTATCGAATTTTGATCGTGGACGACGAGAATGAATTGCAAAACATGGTGAAGGACATTTTGACCCAGGCGGGATATGAAACAGATGCCGCTCTCTCCTGTGCCCAGGCCATGGATCGTTTCCAGGCTGGAAACCCAGACGCAGTGCTGCTGGACATAAACCTCCCGGATGGTGACGGATTCTCCCTGTTCAGGCAGTTCCGGAAGAGTCGGGATGTGCCGATTCTGTTCCTCTCCGCCCGGGACGAGGATGCTGACCGGCTCCGGGGGCTTGGCCTGGGAGCGGATGACTATATCACCAAACCTTTCCTGCCTCAGGAGCTTCTGCTCCGCCTGCGCTCGGTGCTCCGGCGGGTCTACCGGGAGGTACCGGACACCGCCCGACTCGGGGACGCAGAGATCGACTGGGGCAAGGGTATCGTCCGCCGGAACGGGGGCGAGACCGCCCTCACCGCCAAGGAGTTTGCTCTACTAAAGAAACTTTGGGATGCTCAGAGCAACATCGTAACCATTGACGCCCTATGCGATACTCTCTGGGACGGGCCCGTGGTTGGCTATGAAAACACCCTGATGGTCCACATCCGTCGCCTGCGGGAGAAGATTGAGGCAGATCCCTCCCATCCGAAACATCTGCTGACGGTACGGGGTTTAGGCTACCGGCTGGTGCGGGAGGCAGCGCCATGAATGTGAGAAGTATTCTGAAAGGTTCCGGGCTGGTGACTGCCTCAGCAGCCCTTATCGCTCTGGTCACCCTGGTAGGGATTTTGGTCTTCACCTTCTACAACATCAGCGACCGGGATGGGAGTGCATCTATCCGGGAGATCTCCGCCGCCCTCACCTGGGACGGGACGGCGTATTCCTTCTCTGGGAAGGACCTTTTGGATGACGGTCACTGGGCCATGCTGGTGAATGAGGATGGACAGGTGGTCTGGTCCATTCGCAAGCCCGCCGACGTGCCGGAGCAGTACTCCCTCACGGACGTGGCCTCCTTCACCCGGTGGTATCTCAGCGATTACCCGGTACAGAGCTGGGTTCGAGACGATGGGTTGCTGGTGGCAGGCGCCCCAAAAGGGAGCATCTGGAAGCATGACATGGCCATGGACATAGAGACTTTGATGCAGATCCCTCTGTGGTTTGGGGGCATCTTCCTGCTGGCCCTGGGCTGTGTGCTGCTTCTGGCTTATTTTGTGGTGCGCCGATGGTTTCGGCAAGCCCAGCAGACCCGGGATGCCGCTCGGTCAGATTGGATCAACGGGGTGTCCCACGACATTCGCACCCCCCTCTCCATGGTCATGGGCTACGCCGCCCAGATGGAGGGTGCCGCCGACCTACCGCCCGAGCGGAGGCGCCAGGCTGGGATCATCCGTGCCCAGAGCCAAGCCATCCGTGATCTGGTAAACGATCTGAACCTGACTATGCGGCTGGACTGCGCCATGCAGGCCCTGCGAAAAGAACCCTTACAGCTGGAGGCTTTTCTCCGTCAAATCGCTGCCGATTTCCTCAACGGCGGTCTGGGAAACGGGTTTGACTTCGAGATGGATCTTCCGGCGGAACCCCTGCCCCAAATTGATGCTGATCCCTTCCTGCTCCGTCGAGCGGTAAACAACCTGCTCACCAACTGTGTACGGCACAATGCTCCCGGCTGCTCGATCTGCTTGGGCGCCAGGGCCGAGGGCAAAGAAGTTGTCATTTTCGTAGAAGGTGGCACTACCATAAGCAACCCAGTGCAGCCTGATTCGGCTCGTCAGCTGGAGCCAGACGGCGGGGCCGCCCACGGTACAGGCTTGAAGCTGGTCAGCCAGATCGCCGCCGCCCACGGTGGGACAGTGCAATTTGAGCAGGGGAACTCTCAAAATCTCTGCGTCAGCATTTATCTTCCTATTCACTAAGGTGAGGCGGACGGTTTCAATGGCCGTCCGCCTTTTTCATTCACTCATTGTACACTGATGATATTCACGATCTCCATCTTACCCATTTGTTTGATTGGCCGCTTTATTGCCACCAGGGCAGAAATAATACACAGGCAAACAATCAGCATAAGAGGACCAACAGGTATTTTCCAACCTATACCCCATTTATCTGCAATTAAATACTGAAAGATAATCTTATTTAGGGGCAATCCTAAAACACATCCTGCAACGCATCCTATAAAAGCGTAAGTAAATGCCTCCGCTGCTATCATTTTATAAAGTTGACTGATACTCATACCGATGGCCCGCATGGCACCGTACTGCCTTGTTCTGGACGCTACACTGGCGTTCATGCTGTTAAAAATGTTAAACACTGTGATAAGTGCGATAATGATGAGGAAGCCATAAATAAACACCGCGCCTGTATAGTAGGAGCTTTGGGACTCAGAATTGGTAATTCTCCTGTCTGAAACCGTGCTGTCGGATGGGATCATGCTCCGTATTGTGGAAACAGCATCATCCCCACCGGCAGAAGAAAATTGAACATCAATCGTCGTATAGCCCAAATCGCCAACCAAAGCGGTAAATGTCTGTTCCGAGCAAATCATATATCCGCTACTGCCTGCACCGTTCACCGCACTTGCCGTAGCCGTTGCCAGTATTCCTGCCACCGTTACCTGCTTATCGCCGGAAGATGTATGAAGGACTACAGTATCTCCGACATTCCAGTTTGCGCCATCCTGATAAGTAACCAGAACACGATCTGTATTTTCCATAGCGGGCGTGATACTGCCCTCATTCAATTCTTTTTTCGCCCACCCGAATTGGTTATCATCGTAGGAAATGAGCGTAACGGTTCCTTCCCCCACATCAGAGGAAATAGAAAGACCTGCCATTTCCATCCGGCCAAAAACTTTGTCAACACCTTCTGTTTCGCTGATCTGTTCCACCAGCGATCTGTCCAGAGGCGTATTTCCCATTGTAATAGATACATCCGCTGCCGATGGAGAGAGTGCAGGCATCCCCTGATTGAGAAAGACTACCATGACCTGAAACGACAGGAACATCATAATACTAATAGCAAACGAGCAGGTCATAAGGAATACATTCTTTTTGCCGGACAGTGCATGGAAAATTCCCATGCTGGTTTCAATGTGGAACAGCTTTGTATTTGCAGCCCTCTTGCTCTGCGTAAGCTGTGAACTGCCGTTGATTGCAGTTACCGGCGATACTTTAGAAGCCTTTTTCGCTGGGGACAGGGACGCCAGCAGTACAATCAGAAAACCGATCACCGCACCAGCAATCAGACCGCTTACACTGAACTGAAAAAGCGGTATTTCTGAAAAGCGTTCTCCGCTGATGGATTTCAGCAAGAGGCAGGCACACCATGTAATGATCTGTCCGGCAACCAGCCCAATCGGTACGCCCTTCAAACTTTGGCGCAGCCCTTGAAGAATGACGAAGTGCTTTACCTGTGCCTTGGATGCCCCTAGGCACCGCAAAAGGCCATAGAATTGAACCCGTTCCAGAACATTTGTGTTAAAGCTGGCAGCAATCATTACTGCACCG
>JABLTT010000423.1_pt1 | contig 29645 bp, 22 predicted proteins | sample 7160061 | NCBI WGS metagenome assembly JABLTT01 (sample SAMN14651232, study PRJNA627086) | human gut metagenome | isolation source: feces | host: Homo sapiens
CTCATTTTTACTTCTAAACCAGCCGCTTCAAGTCGCAATTTAAATGCAACTAATTGTTGTTTGTTTGGCCTGTTAATATTGCAATTTGCGGTATCGTTATATTGTAAAAGATTTATTAAAACATTTTTTTCACGAAACCATCTTCCCAACTGTCTTACATCAGCTGCTTTGTCATTTAGTCCGGGAATTAATAAATAAGCAATTGTAACTTTTCTATTATGTCTCTCAGAATATGATAAAACTGCCTCAACAATCTTATTTATATCATAACCCTTCATGTGGGGGATAATAATATCTCTTGTTCTTTGATTTGTTGCATGAAGAGAGAGGGTGAGTTGTATCTTCAAATGCTCTTCCCTTATTTTTTTTAATTGCTCTAAAGGACCTACAGTCGAAATATTGATTCCATCTGTGGGGAAATTAAGCCCATTTCTATCTCTTAATATATGAATCGACTTAATTACATTATCATAATTAAAAAATGGTTCACCCATTCCCATATATACAATTCTGTTGACTTTTTCTTTCAGTAATGTTACTTGCTGTACAATTTCTGAAGGAGTTAAATTTCTTATAAACCCATTACTTCCAGATGCACAAAAAATGCAACCTACAGGACAGCCTACCATTGTACTAACACATACAGTTACACCTGTTTTTCTCTTGATGCAAACAGTTTCAACGCAGTAACCATCCTTTAATTTGAAAGAGTATTTTCGTGTATCACCGCCATTATAAATATCATTAATGCTCATTGTTTGATATTTCTTCTGAGGTTTTTCTTTATAAAGGGCATGCATAAGTGATCGCGCCTTTTTTTCTCCAACACAATCACAAATTTCTTTATATGTATAACCGTAAGGGTCCGAATTTATCATTTCTTCAGTGATAATTATTGTGTTTTTGTTTTTCATATCATCATACCTTTCGAGAAATATAATAGCAAAATACGATAAACTACCATTATTATAATAACATTTCAAAAGCAAAAAATCAATATTCTACTCATTTATTTTACTTTTAAAAAACAAAATGGCTAAAACTTTCATAGAAAATATAAAAAAGAAATTTAATAATACTGTCTAAAACTTGTATAGAAATAAAATGAAATTATTGTTTTCTATACAAATCACATACCCTAAGTTGTGATTAATTTTTCGTGGTGTCGGTGAAAACCGACACCATCTTTTCTTTTTCGTAAAAGTTCTTGACAAGTAAACAAATGTTCTGTATAATAATAAATTGGTAAATAATGTATTTGCCTTACAACTAAATATAATCTGAAACACATATTTTTACTTATTGGCTTTATGCCAACACATATTATCTGACCGACCAAGTATAGTCCGATACTCGGTTAGTAACATACGGACAATCAGAGCTTAAAGTTTAAGCCGTTACATAGTTTCAGTGCAAACTGTGCGAGAGGATGAAATGCCCTCCCGCTATTTGTGCTATCTATGTGACGGCTTTTTTTGTTGTGCAATTTTAACGAAAATAAAAAAGTTTCATAAAAAGTCGTTTTTTCAGGCTTTCAAAATGCCTACCAAGTGAAGGGCGTTTTTGTGCAACGCTACAAACTTTCAACTTTTTGAAAAAAGTTTTGAAAAAACGTACAAAAATCGGCGTTTTAAAAGTCACCCCTTGAGGGATATTTTCTCTCGTGTACCTTGACAACTGAATGACCGTCCGAAAGTGATACGACTTTGCGATGATATGAGCGAGGCAACGCTGCGGTGAAATTCCGGGGCAGGAACTATTTCGGGTGAAACGGCAAAAAGAGGCTTTTGATATGTGGTTAATGAAATAATCCTACCGACAAAACAAAACGCATTACAGACGAAAAAATCATCAAAAATCAACCCGAAAAGCTACAGTAAAAAGGAGTGTGATAGTTATTCCGAGAATGAGTAAAAGTAAAAAATCAGAATTGAGCCTGTTCCTGAATGAACGAAACAGAATCTGCTACAACGAGCTTTGCAGAAGATGTGTCAAAAGCTGCAAGCAAAGTTTCAGAGCTGTGGTTATATCCTGCAATTATGTATCAAAAAGGAGCGTGAAAGATAGTGGATAACGAAGCCTTTTTCAAAATGCCGAAGGTGTTATTTACGGATAAATACAAAAGCTTGTCTGCCGAAGCAAAGCTTTTATATGGCTTGATGCTCGACAGAATGCATTTGTCAGCAATAAACGGTTGGTGTGATATAAACGGAGAGGTCTTTATATTTGTCTCTGTCCGAGATAAGTATTGGTGTGTATAACTGACCCTTTTATTCATTTTCTATGAATGCCCATAGGCAAATAAAAAGGAGCAAGGTGTATTTCAACCTTGCCCCTATGTGTCAGTATTCAGTTCACCAAATTGGAATTTGTATTACTCTCCCACAGATGCACCATTAGCATCTTTGAGACCACACATCGCAACTACACCATTATTTTTATAATTCACAATCAGAGTTACATTGCCAATTTGCCAACTGTCTGTACCATCTTCGCTGGAATTAGGCTCACCCCATACTTCTCTTAGCTGGTTGATTTTATATCCAGGCAAAAGGCTATTAACATCAGATTCACTCATTTCTGCGATTGTTGTTAGAGCAGGAAGATTGTCGTTGCTTTTGCGATTGTAATACCCAAAGAACCATGCTGCTACACCTACCGCAACAATCAAGATTATTGCCAACACAATTGATAACTTCTTCTTCATAAAATCACACTCCTTCGTTAAATTGGAATTGGTTTACTTGTTCTTTTTCCATTTCACAATGTCCTTAATCAACAAAGCGATTGTACCACATACTGCCACAATAGAGGCTATGTATGCAATCTCTCTTTGCATTGAGAAATTGTAAATGAATACGGCGATTGCCGCTATCACAAGTAAGATTTCAATAACAATTTTATGTTTCAACTTCATACAATCACCGCCTTTGTCAAATTGGAAATTACAAAATGCCTGTTATTGAAATAATTGCACAGGCACAAGCAAAGATACCCACACACAGAGAAGCGATTGCCCATCTTGTTTTCTTCTGCTTGTAGTATTTTCTTGCATTACACAACTCTTCTACACCGAAAGCTAATGCTACCAATTGAAGTATTCTAATCATATCCATACAATCACACTCCTTTGTCAAATTCAAGTTGTCTATCTGTCCTTTTTCTCAATTACATCATTCATACATAACAATGACATTATCAATGATACAACGAATAGAGATATAGGGGTTGCAGATACACTTTTCATAAAATAATCAACCAATGAAAACATTATCATAGATAGCACAGTATCTAATACGACAAACATTATCTTTGCTTCTAACTCATTTATTTTCTTGAAATGTGAAAATAAGACTTTAGGAATTGCCTTTACAAATAGTTCGATAGGGAACGCAAGTATGCCAGATATTACAAAGAACAAAATAATGCTTCCCATCGACTGATATGTAAAGCCAAACAATTTCATCAACGCACCACCAAAGATTGCAACTACTGAAACAATGGCTACGATAATACCTACTATAACAAGAAAACCCACCAATTTGCCGAGGATGGTTTTAATTTTTTCCAATGCTAATACTAACCTCCAAATTCAAATTTGTCGAACTGTTTAACAGTTCTTTTTACACCCCTATTATACACGATACCATAAAAAATAGAAACCCTTTCGGATTTCTATCTTCCTCGCCCTCTGTATATTCTTTGTACTTCTTGCTCTATCTGATTTTCACTTGGCATATTCTCGCAAACATTCTCCTCTATCTTAGAGCCAATGTCCAACTTATCAACTAATCGGTCAACTGTTCTGTCTATTGCTCCGGTTAAGATTTTCTTATCATTGTCATTTAACTGAAACCAATGTCCACGCATCATTTCATTGATAGCTTTGTAAATTGGTTCTACAAGCCATTCTTTCAATGTGTCAAAAATCTCTCTTTTGATAAATCCAAGCATATTGGATACGAGGTTCTTTTGCACTGTCTCTACAATCTCCTCTTTCGCTTCTTCAAGAACCTGCTGACCTTCCTCTGTCTCTAATAATCTTGCAGGATCTTGAAGTAGCTCCTTATGTCGCTGCACCAGCTCATTATATCCCAAGATATGTTTTCCATCCTTATCTTTGTACCCATCTCTTAACGCCTCATACTCATCCCACATCTTTGAATACCTATCTTCGACACTTGCTACCTCTGCAGTCTTTTCTTCCTTTGCTTGCTCCAAGTCTTTTATATCAGCTCTTAATTCCGAGTGCTTTTCTTCCAATTCTGAAACACCCCTGAATATATCTCCCGAAAAGTCTGGGTCTCCGTTTATTAGGAATTCTTTTTCACACTTCAAATCTGCAATCGACCAATCTTCAAAAGGCATATCATACGCAGAGTCTTTTCCATTACCATTGATTAGATAATCCTTCTCCTCTTCCAATTCTTCGACCTCTTCACGAGCTTTCTCTACGATTTGTTCCGCTTCTACCTTAGCATCTTCTACAATCGCATCCTTTTCTGCCATTGCTCTTTTATACATCGCTACCGGCATATGCTGTTTTTCTCCATCCTTATAGGCTCTTGCATATTTATGACGTACCAGAATCGGTTCCATAATATTATCCTTAATATCATCTTGCCATCTTGTCATAGATAGGCGGTCTCCCTTTTTCTCTGAACGTTCAAAACCATCACAAGCTAATGCCTTTGTAAGTGATACCTGATGCGATAATCCCTGCTTATAGCCCTCTCCAATCGGCTGAACTAGGATATGCATATGTGGTGTTCCCTTGGGTTCATCCATATGCACCGTAGCAAGAATAATCCTCATATGAGGATAGGATGATTGATAAGATTGAATGAACTCCTCAAACATCGCATGCACTTCCTTACGAAGTTTAGGCTTCTTTACCACTTCGTTAACATCCATAGTTTGGTGGTCACCAAACTGTATTACATACTCATACGCAAGCTGACCGGCTGTGTAATTCTGTCTCGATTTCTGCATATTATTTTGCTCTTCAATGTAGTCCGCTGCATAATCATAAGACTTCATTCTATCACTTCTACGTTGCTTAGCATTGTATTCTTCAATATACGGTTTCATATATTCGTTTGTATATTCCGCAAGAGATTTCCCACCGAGTTCATTTATCAAAACTGCGTTGTATACCGACATAGATGGGTCAACATTGTTCGGCGTATATTCTCTTAGGTCATGTTCTATTGCAGTTTTTCCTCTGCTTACAGATACTGTTTGTGCACTTGCTGGCATCTAATTCCTCCTCTCTGTTCTGTAATTTTGGTGAGTCCATAACTGGCTCTGACAGTTATGGCTCAATACCAGACTTGACATCCTACGGACATCAAGTCGTATTTCGCTCCTATGCGGAGTGCACAAAGCTGCCGCCTTGACTGCATCTCATAGGGCGTTGCCCTGGCGATGCCTTACCCATTCTCAATGGGAGTTACACTCCCAGGCGAAGCCTTCCCTTGTGCAATCATTGCCTAACGACTATCAGTAAGCTGATACTCGAAGCCAATGATTTTGTCGTCGCACACCATCTGCTTTCTTCCTTGACTATACTTACAAGTACGTGCCACGTACTTGTTATATATCGCTCAAAGTGAAAATCTCTCTACCATCGAAAGCTCGTAGGCACTCCTTTTGCATCAAGATATTTTTGGCGTGCTTCCTCTTTCTCCGCATCCGTTGGAGCTGTTTTATATGTACTGTATAATTGTCGCAACGCCACAGCATCCAACTTCCTATTTAGTTCTTTCTTTATCTCTTCACAATCCACTTCCATATCAAGCACAAAACATTTTACGAGCGTAATAAAAAGCCTCTGTGATATCTGAATTTGTTTCTCTTTCATACGTTCCTCCCAAAATCAAGAATTCAAGGTTGCAAGATTGCAATGTTATATATACTTTGCATTCTTGCATTCTTGCACTCTTGCAATCTTCCCTACTCATATCAAAAACCCCAATGCCATTTATCGCCAACTTTGGTAGCTGTTATTTCCAACTCTTCTTTGGCGGTAAATAGCGTACGCCTTTTGATACCATCTACTTCTGCTGCTTCAAAGATTTCTGTACTAGGCTTTGGACCATCCGACAGAAACTCTGTTAGAAAATCTTTGGCTGCTTTCAGCTTTGTAACCTTTGGTTCTCCACTAAGCAATTCCTCTACGGTCAGTTCGATAGGCCCTTCCCACATAAAACCATTGTCTTTGTCTAATCGAAAGGCAATCGACTGTCCTTCCGGTGCAAGGCTACTTTTATCGTGTGCAATTACTCTGCAGGTTGGGTCATCCTTTACCCTACCGACAATCAGCACGCTTCTTGCAGTTGCTTGAAAGTCGATAGAGCCAAGTCCTCTGTACGTAGATTTACTACCGCTTGCTTTGTTCATATGCCCGATAAGGATGATTGCACAGTTGTATTTCTCCGCTATATCACCTAAGTGTTTCATTACCGGACGAATCTCATTTGCACGGTGCATATCCACTCCAGAGCCAAGATATGCTTGGATAGGGTCAAGAATCACAAGCTTCGCTCCAGTCTGCTTTATCGCCTCTTCGATGCGTAAATCTGACATGCTAAGTCCTTGCTCTGATTCATCAATAACAAGCACTTTAGAGCAATCTGCCCCTGCAGCTTCTAGTCTCGGTTTTACTGTGTCTGCCAATCCATCTTCCGCAGTCTGATAGATAACGTTCACAGGTTCACGTTCCTGATCATCCTCCGGAAGTTTCTCACCTTTAGTCAAAAGTGCTGCTATCTGCAATACCGCTGTTGTTTTACCTTCCCCCGGGTCGCCTTGTATAATCGTTAGCTTCCCGTAAGGAATATATGGATACCAAAGAAACTCTACTTTCTTGGTTTCCACATCTGCCATGTTAATAATCTTTAAATTGTCCATTGTTATTCCATCATTTCCTTCCTCTAAATTGCGTAAAATCCTTTAAAATCAACAAAAACGGTTGATAGACGGAATAACCTCTGCTATAATTATCTTGTTGAGAGATAACAGAGGTTATAGCGTTATCAGTTGAGTCTTTATGGTTGCCGCCATTAAGACTCTTTTTTATTTCTTCTGTTTGCATCAAGAAGCATCGCCACCTTCTTCTGTTCATTCGGATATAAATGTCCATAGGTGTTAATCGTAATCTTAATATCCCTATGCCCTAATCGTTCCTTAATCAAAATAGGTTCGATACCTTGGTTAATCAGATATGCGACATGTGAATGTCTAAGGTCATGCACACGAATATCCTTTACTCCTGCTTTTGCAATCTGACGTTTCAATTTATTCTGTACCGCTCTTGCACAGATTGGAAACAATCGCTCATCATCCGGAAATCCATATTTCTTATCACAGAACTCTTTAATCGCATCCCTTAAGAACTCCGGAATATCGATTGTACGAATTGATTCCGGTGTCTTTGGTGTCGTAATTACATCTTTTCCATCAATACGATAATAGGTCTTTGTGATATGCAATTTACAGTTCACGAAATCAAAATCCCCTTTTGTGAGTGCAAGCATTTCCCCTTCTCGAATACCTGTCCAAAATAAAATCTCAAACATTAGATAATAGTGGTCGCTTTCATCCATTGTCTCAAGAAATGTCTCATACTCATCCACCGTCCAAAATGTCAAACTTCTAGGAGCATCCTTTCCCATGCGTTTAACCTTTTTACATGGATTATTGCTCAAATCATAAACATTCATTGCATGAGTAAATAAACTCGTCAGCTGATTGTTAATCATTCGCAAATAGCTTTCTGAATACCCTTTCTTATACATCTCATTCTGCCACTTGATGATTTGAGGAGCCGTGATATCACACATCTTCATGTCTCCAAAGTATGGAATAACATGTCGCTCCATCATCTGCTTTTTACTTCTGACACTTCTCTCCTTAAGTTCGTTCTGCTTATCCTCAAAATACTGTTCCATGAAGTCCTTTAGGAGCATATTCATGTCGCCTTGTTCCTTTAAGGTTCTTTCGTTTTCATACAATTTAGCCTCTCGCATGGTTTTAAATCCACGTTTCTTACGTCTCTTCTTTTTGCCATACATGTCTACCTCGTACCACTGGGCAACCCATGTTCCCGTTGTTTTGTCTTTACAAGCCATAATCTTCCTCCTTTCTACGATGCTTCAAAGCCATAAAATTTTTCTGCGAAGAATTTGCGTGGCACTTTGCCAGCTTCTACTTCGTATCCCATGGATGCAAGTTCAAGATTCAATTTCTTGATAACCTTGTATGCATGGTCTCTGGAACATTCCAGATAGTCCTTAACATCATCTGCCGTTAATAAATACTTTGTACGATTCATGGTCTCACCTCCTTTTTAGAATGTACGATTTTCGTACTGTTTATATTGTCATTATAGTGTACGAATTTCGTACTGTCAATCATTTTTCGTACATTTTTAAATTTTCTATGTACTTTTTTCGTACACCATGTTATAATCCATAAGTAGAAAGGATGGTGTTAGCCATGGGAGACGGACAAAGATTAAAGGAAATCCTTGAACAGAAAGGTAAAAGTGTACGTTGGGTTGCGAGAGAAACCACTATAAGCCCAACGACTATATACTCAATCATTCAAAAAGATACTTCTATTCGTTTTGATTTCGCATTACGAATTGCCAATGCTTTAGGTATCGAAGTATCTGAGATTTGCTCAGATGCATCTCTCAATTCAGAGAATTGGGACAAAAACGATTCTATCACTCTACCAGAACTTCCATCCGGCATGGATGAAATTTTGGATGGGAACCGAATCAAACGATACCTCAAAAATACCTTATATCCACTTATGTGTTTGTTTGGGAAAAATAATATGCCTAAATTAGATGAACATCTGACAAACTACTATCAGTTATCAGATGAAGGCAGAAATGATGTAGACCAATATATCAAAGCACAGCTGTCTATCAAGAGAGACCCTGACCGTGCAGCTGATATAAAGAAAATAACAAAATGGTAGGAATTGAATCCCTTAAGTGTCAAAACTTAGGGGATTTTTTATGTCCAAAGATTGACGAACACAAGTATTATCACGTATCATGGAGCCATTTTGGAGCCACTAATCAAAATTTATTACGTGCAAACGTAAAAAAGGCTCTCCGTGTAAAAACACGGAAAGCCTTATAATTACTAGCTTTGTGACACTATCAATTGAAATTATTCAACGATAGTAGCAACTCTACCAGAACCTACTGTACGTCCACCTTCACGGATAGCGAAAGATAATCCCTGAGCCATAGCGATTGGGTGAATTAATTCGATAGTCATTTCTACGTTGTCACCAGGCATGCACATTTCTGTTCCTTCTGGTAATTCGATAACACCTGTAACGTCTGTTGTTCTGAAGTAGAACTGTGGACGATAGTTGTTGAAGAATGGAGTATGACGTCCACCTTCATCTTTAGTTAATACGTATACCTGAGCTGTGAATTTTGTATGGCATGTGATTGAACCTGGCTGGCAAAGAACCTGTCCTCTTTCGATTTCGTCTCTCTGAACACCACGTAATAATGCACCAATGTTATCTCCAGCCTGAGCTTCGTCTAACAGTTTACGGAACATTTCTACACCAGTTACAACAACTTTTCTTGTTTCTTCTTTGATACCAACGATTTCAACTTCGTCAGATACGTGAAGAACACCACTTTCTACTCTACCAGTTGCTACTGTACCACGTCCTGTGATAGAGAATACGTCTTCGACTGGCATTAAGAAAGGTTTGTCTGTGTCACGCTGTGGATCTGGAATGTAGCTGTCAACAGCATCCATTAATTCCATGATCTTATCTCCCCATTCTCCGTTAGGATCTTCAAGAGCTTTTAAAGCAGATCCCTGGATTACAGGAATGTCATCTCCTGGGAATTCGTATTCATTTAATAATTCACGAATTTCCATTTCTACTAATTCTAATAATTCTTCATCGTCAACCATGTCACATTTGTTCATGAATACTACGATGTAAGGAACACCTACCTGACGAGATAACAGGATATGTTCTTTTGTCTGAGCCATTACACCATCAGTTGCAGCTACTACTAAGATAGCTCCGTCCATCTGAGCAGCACCAGTGATCATGTTCTTTACATAATCGGCATGGCCTGGGCAGTCTACGTGAGCGTAGTGACGTTTTTCTGTTTCATACTCAACGTGAGCTGTAGAGATTGTGATTCCACGTTCTCTTTCTTCTGGAGCTTTATCGATATTTTCAAAATCTACTGCTGCGTTTCCTGCTACACGTGCAGAAAGAGTTTTTGTGATTGCAGCTGTTAAAGTAGTTTTACCGTGGTCTACGTGTCCGATAGTACCAATGTTGCAATGAGGTTTGCTTCTCTCAAACTTTTCTTTAGCCATTTTAAATGTCCTCCTTATTAGGCCCGTTGGGGCAATTACAATAATGATCTCTAAACTTCAAAATATAGTGCCCCGGCTAAGGGCTGTCCTAAATTTGATTATATTTCATTTAAACAAATATTTCAAGACTATTTTGACAAAATAGCCCCGAAATATTTATATATTAATTTTTCTTACTTATCAGTAAGTACTTTTTCCTGTACGTTCTTTGGTACTGGTTCGTATTTTTCAAAGAACATAGAGTAGTTACCACGTCCCTGAGTTCTAGAACGTAAGTCTGTAGAATATCCGAACATTTCAGATAATGGAACGAATGCACGAACCATCTTACCGCTCGCGATATCATCCATACCTTCGATACGTCCACGACGAGAGTTGATATCTCCGATAACGTCTCCCATGTATTCTTCAGGCATTGTAACTTCGACTCTCATGATTGGCTCAAGCAGGATAGCTCCAGCTTTCTGCATAGCTTCTTTAAATGCCATAGATCCAGCAATGTGGAAGGCCATTTCACTAGAATCGACATCATGGTAAGATCCATCATATACTGTAGCTTTCACACCAAGTACTGGGAATCCTCCTAAGATACCAGACTGAGCTGCTTCTTCGATACCTTCTCCAACTGCTGGGATGTATTCTTTAGGAATAGATCCACCAACAACTGTAGATTCGAATTTGAACAGTTCTTCTCCGTTGGCATCCATTGGCTCAAAGTGAACTTTACAGTGACCATACTGACCACGACCACCAGACTGTTTAGCGTATTTGCTGTCAACGTCAACGGCTTTTGTAAATGTTTCTTTGTATGCTACCTGAGGAGCACCAACGTTAGCTTCTACTTTGAATTCACGAAGCAGACGGTCAACGATGATTTCCAGATGAAGTTCACCCATTCCGGAAATGATTGTCTGTCCTGTTTCCTGATCTGTATGAGCTCTGAATGTAGGATCTTCTTCAGCCAGTTTTGCAAGTGCTTCAGACATTTTACCCTGATCACCTTTAGTTTTAGGCTCGATCGCTACGTCGATAACTGGTTCTGGGAATTCCATGGATTCCAGAATTACAGGATGCTGTTCATCACAGATTGTATCACCAGTTGTTGTAGATTTGAAACCTACTGCAGCTGCGATATCTCCTGAATATACGATATCTAATTCTTCACGCTTGTTAGCATGCATCTGTAAAATACGTCCAACACGCTCTTTTTTGTTCTTTGTTGCATTTAATACGTAAGATCCTGATTTGCATGTTCCAGAGTAAACACGGAAGAATGCAAGTTTACCTACGAATGGGTCTGTCATGATCTTAAATGCTAAAGCTGAGAATGGTTCATCATCAGATGAATGTCTTTCAACTTCGTTACCATCTTCATCGACACCTTTGATAGCTGGGATGTCTGTTGGAGCTGGCATAAATTCGATAATAGCATCCAGTAATTTCTGAACACCTTTATTTCTATATGCTGTACCACAGCATACTGGAACTGCTTTACATTCGCATGTTCCTTTTCTTAATGCAGCTTTTAATGCATCAACGCTTGGTTCTTCACCTTCCAGATATTCCATCATCAGATCGTCATCTAATTCACAGATCTTTTCAACTAATTCTGTATGATAAAGTTCAGCGTCTTCTTTCATATCTTCTGGGATTTCAACGATAGAGATGTCTTCACCTTTGTCATCATTGTAGATGTAAGCTTCCATCTCGAATAAGTCGATGATTCCTTTGAAGTCGTCTTCTTTACCGATAGGTAACTGAAGTACTACTACGTTAGCTCCCAGACGATCTTTCATCTGATCAACTGCTCCGTAGAAGTTCGCACCTAAGATATCCATCTTATTGATGAATGCCATTCTAGGTACGTTATAAGTATCAGCCTGTCTCCATACGTTTTCAGACTGAGGTTCTACTCCACCCTTTGCACAGAAGACTGCTACTGATCCATCAAGTACACGCAGGGAACGTTCTACTTCAACTGTGAAGTCAACGTGACCTGGAGTATCAATGATATTGATACGATGCTCTAAAGCACCTTTTTTAGGCTTGCAATGATCCTGCAGTGTCCAATGACATGTTGTAGCTGCAGAAGTGATTGTGATACCTCTTTCCTGTTCCTGCTCCATCCAGTCCATAGTAGCAGTACCATCATGAGTATCACCGATTTTATAGTTTACACCAGTGTAATAAAGGATACGCTCTGTTGTTGTTGTTTTACCAGCATCAATATGAGCCATGATTCCGATATTTCTGGTTCTCTCTAATGGATATTCTCTTCCAGCCAAGATTTTTTCCTCCTATAAGTTTTAACATAGAAGCATATCTGGCAAGACGCCAGAACAGATTCTTGAAATTAGAATCTGTAATGTGCGAATGCTTTGTTTGCTTCTGCCATCTTGTGCATATCTTCTTTTTTCTTTACAGATGCTCCTGTATTGTTGGAAGCGTCAAGAAGTTCTTTTGCAAGACGTTCTTCCATTGTTCTTTCTCCTCTTTTACGTGAGAAAGTTGTGATCCAACGAAGCGCTAATGCCTGTCTTCTGTCTGGTCTAACGTCGATAGGCACCTGATATGTTGCTCCACCGATACGTCTAGCTTTTACTTCAAGAACTGGCATGATGTTGTTCATAGCTTCTTCGAATACTTCTAAAGCTGGTTTTCCAGCTTCTTCTTCGATACGGGCAAATGCTCCGTATACGATTTTCTGAGCAACTCCTTTTTTACCATCTAACATAATGTTGTTGATTAATTTTGTCACAACCTTATTGTTGTAAATAGGATCTGCTAATACGTCTCTTTTCGCAATATGTCCTTTACGTGGCACGGTTCTTCCCTCCTTAATAATCATTAATTCATCGGTACTCATACTTAGTTATTGCATGTTCGTGCAGGACTTTTATATCTCCTGTAACCTTTGTAGGAAACAATAAAGTTCCGGCACAACTATACAAGGTAGCGTTTAAATTACGCTGCTTTGTACCAATTTAGTTTTGTTTTATTTTTTCTTAGGTCTTTTAGCTCCATATTTGGAACGAGCCTGCATTCTGTTAGCTACACCTGCTGTATCAAGTGTACCTCTAACGATATGGTAACGAGTACCTGGTAAGTCCTTAACACGACCACCACGAATCAGAACAACACTATGTTCCTGTAAGTTATGTCCTTCACCTGGGATATAACTTGTTACTTCGATTCCGTTAGAAAGACGAACTCTAGCGATCTTACGTAAAGCAGAGTTAGGCTTTTTAGGAGTTGCAGTTTTAACAGCTGTACATACACCTCTCTTCTGTGGTGAGCTTGTGTCTGTAGCTTTCTTCTTTAAAGAGTTAAATCCTTTCTGAAGTGCTGGTGCTGTAGATTTCTTTACAGATGTTTTTCTCCCTTTTCTAACTAATTGGTTAAAAGTTGGCATTGATTTCACCTCCATACATGTTTTCTACTGTGGTTACTTAAATTCACCTTGTGACTATGCATGTACTTCTTGGTTTTGCTCCCCAAAAAGGCATGCTAGGCTATTATAAAATGCCTGCATGCCTTTGTCAAGACCTTTTCCCAAGATTTTTATTAATTTCTATATATTTTTATCTTTTTGGAAATCTCATTCTATGGATCTTATTCGAAATCTCTTCTTATCCCACTGTCTCCAGAAATGCTTTCTCGTCACATCTCTGATATCAATCCTGACAGCTTCTATTCTGATTTCTTTTCTTAATCTCAACGTTTTGATTTCTTTGTCATATGGCTTCTTTACGCCATTTTCTTAATATATAAAAATCAATCTCTTATTCTTGAGAAAATATTCAGTTAATAAGTTCCAAATTATTTTGTTAACGGGTTACACTTTGCTTTAGTTACCAGTTACAAATTTTTTAAATGCTCCACCGGTCAGCTGATCGAATGTTGATTGATCTCTTATCTGAATCTTTCTTGTTTGGATTCCTCGTCTCTTGGAATCTTTCTTGTTTGGATTCTTTTTCTTTGATCATCTTCTGATCTTATCTTAAGATCTTGTTCATTCTCTCTATTCTTCGTATTATCTTTATGAGGTTGACTCCTTTACCGTTCTATCCGCTTCTAGGACTCTTATGTTCTCTCCCGAGATTATAATATCCTGTTGAGTCAGTCTCATGATTCCCAATCATCTTAATACTTCTGATCCATCAGCTGCCGGTTTTAAAGGTCTTCCGTTAGCCTTATGGAGCAACTTGGGCAATTCTCCTTTCTTTTAAAACTTATCTTTCATTTGTTGATTTTATTATATCAATATCTGTTTTATTTGTCAATTAAATAGTATTTTCAGTTTTCTTAAGAATTTTACATACAATAAACAGATTATAGTTTGATAGACTGAAGTTGGTGGAATATTATAAAAAACCACAAACGCAGCATTGGAATTTTGCCATATTTTGAATAAATTCGCAGCCCAATTGGACGATTGTCTGAGCTTCAGAGACTCTTGTCTTAGATAAACTTCAGAGCGAGTTATCGTAGGAAATTGGGCGGATAAGCGATTTGTTCAAAATATGAGCAAAAATTCCACCGCTGCGTTTGTGGTTTTTTATTTATTTTTTATCATATACTCAAAGCCTACAGTTGGCCAACTACAAATTCAAATTATTCTTCAATATCAAATTCTTCATCATCGAAATCGATTTCATCTCCGATCGTGAAATCATTTTCGTCTGTGCTGATCTTGACATCTCTGTAACGTCTCATACCTGTTCCGGCTGGGATCAGTTTACCAAGGATTACGTTTTCTTTTAATCCTACTAATGGATCGACTTTTCCTTTGATCGCCGCATCTGTAAGAACTTTTGTTGTCTCCTGGAAGGAAGCTGCTGATAAGAAGGAATCCGTTGCCAAAGATGCTTTTGTGATACCAAGCATGATCTGATCTGCTGTTGCAGTCTGAAGACCCTGTTCTTCCATCTCTTTGTTTCTCTTCTCAAGTTCTAATACATCAACCATTGCTCCTGGTAAGTATCCTGTGTCTCCACCGTCTTCGATACGTACTTTCTTAAGCATCTGACGTACGATAACCTCAACGTGCTTGTCGTTGATATCTACACCCTGTAAACGGTATACTCTCTGTACTTCGCGGATCATGTAATCCTGTACTGCACGGATTCCCTTGATTCTTAATAAATCGTGAGGGTTGATAGAACCTTCTGTAAGTTCATCTCCGGCTTCAAGGATCTGTCCTTCCTGTACTTTCAGACGAGATCCGTAAGGGATCAGATATGTCTTCACATCGCCAGTTTCTCTGTTTGTGATGATAACTTCACGTTTCTTCTTTGTATCTTTTAACTGCACTTCTCCACCAAATTCTGCGATGATCGCAAGTCCTTTTGGTTTACGTGCTTCAAATAACTCTTCGACACGAGGAAGACCCTGTGTGATATCATCACCGGCTACTCCACCGGCATGGAATGTTCTCATTGTAAGCTGTGTACCTGGCTCACCGATTGACTGTGCTGCGATGATTCCGACAGCTTCTCCAACCTGTACGGCCTGACCTGTTGCCATGTTAGATCCATAACACTTAGCACAAGCTCCAACTCCGGATTTACATGTTAACATCGTACGGATCTTAACAGATGTATATCCTGCATCACAAACGGCTTTCGCACGTTTTGGTGTAATCATGTGGTTTGCTTTTACAATGACTTCACCAGTTTCTTTATTCACAAGCTCTTCTGCTGCGTATCTTCCTGTGATACGTTCTTCTAAGCTTTCGATAACTTCCTGTCCATCCATGAATGCTTCTACATACATTCCTGGAATTTCTTCTCCTGTACCTTCACAGCAGTCCTGTTCACGAATGATCAGATCCTGTGATACGTCTACCAGACGACGTGTTAAGTATCCTGAATCGGCTGTACGAAGGGCTGTATCGGACAGACCTTTACGAGCTCCATGTGCTGAAATGAAGTATTCCAGTACGTCAAGACCTTCACGGAAGTTAGACTTGATTGGCAATTCGATCGTACGTCCTGATGTATCGGCCATCAGTCCACGCATACCTGCTAACTGTTTGATCTGCTGGTTAGAACCACGGGCTCCGGAATCGGCCATCATGAAGATGTTATTTAATCGGTCTAATCCTGTGATCAGTTTATCTGTTAAAACGTCATCGGCGTCGAACCATGTCTTAACAACCGCTTTATAACGTTCTTCTTCTGTCATCAGACCACGTTTATACTGTTCTGTAATGAATTCTACCTGTTTCTGTGCATCTCCTAAGATCTGAGGTTTCTCAGGTGGCACTGTCATATCGGAAATGGATACTGTTAAGGCTCCTCTTGTAGAGAATTTGTATCCGATCGCTTTAATATCATCTAAGACTTCTGCAGTCTTTGTTGCTCCATGAATGTTGATACATTTATCAAGGATCTGTTTTAACTGTTTCTTTCCTACGTGGAAATCAATCTCATATGCTAAAGCATTCTCTGGTTTGCTTCTGTCTACAAATCCTAAATCCTGTAAGATGATCTCATTAAACAGGATACGTCCAAGTGTACAATCTACAACCTGAGAAATAGGATTTCCGTCTTTGTCTACACCTGTACGTCTTACTTTGATCTTAGAATGAAGTGTGATCACCTTATTTTCATAAGCTAAGTATGCTTCGTTCTCAGATTTGAAGTATTTACCTTCACCTTTGTCTCCATCTTTCTCTAATGTCAGATAGTAGATACCAAGTACCATATCCTGAGAAGGAACAGCTACTGGACCACCATCAGATGGTTTTAACAGGTTGTTTGGTGATAACAGAAGGAATCTACACTCTGCCTGTGCTTCCACAGATAATGGAAGATGGACAGCCATCTGGTCACCGTCGAAATCGGCATTGTATGCTGTACATACCAGTGGATGCAGACGGATTGCTTTACCTTCTACGAGGATAGGCTCAAATGCCTGAATTCCCAGTCTATGCAGTGTCGGTGCACGGTTTAACATAACCGGATGTTCTTTAATGACGTCTTCTAAGACATCCCATACTTCTGGCTGAAGTTTTTCAACCATTTTCTTTGCTGATTTAATGTTGTGAGCTAATTTGCGCTCTACTAATTCTTTCATAACGAATGGCTTGAATAATTCGATCGCCATTTCTTTTGGAAGACCACACTGGAAGATCTTTAAGTCTGGTCCTACTACGATAACAGAACGTCCAGAGTAGTCTACACGTTTTCCTAACAGGTTCTGACGGAAACGTCCCTGTTTACCTTTTAACATGTCTGATAATGATTTTAATGCACGGTTTCCTGGTCCTGTGACTGGACGTCCACGTCTACCATTATCGATCAGGGCATCAACTGCTTCCTGTAACATTCTCTTTTCGTTTCTTACGATGATATCTGGCGCTCCAAGTTCTAATAATCTCTTCAGACGGTTATTTCTGTTGATGATACGTCTGTAAAGGTCATTTAAGTCAGATGTAGCAAAACGTCCACCATCTAACTGAACCATTGGACGGATATCTGGAGGGATGACTGGAACTGCATCCAGGATCATCCATTCTGGTTTATTCTCTGAGTTGCAGAATGCTTCTACAACTTCCAGTCTCTTAACGATTCTGGCTCTCTTCTGACCTGTAGCAGTTTTGAACTCATCCTGTAAGGATTTTGCTTCTGCTTCCAGATCAATGGCCTGAAGCAGTTCTTTCACTGCTTCAGCACCCATTCCTACGCGGAATGTATCTCCGTATTTTTCATACGCTTCTCTATATTCTTTTTCTGTTAATACCTGTTTATATGCAAGATCTGTATCTCCAGCATCTAAAACGATATAGCATGCGAAATATAAAACCTTTTCCAGTGTTCTTGGTGAAATATCAAGAATCAGACCCATACGACTAGGAATTCCTTTGAAATACCAGATATGAGATACTGGAGCTGCTAATTCGATATGTCCCATTCTTTCACGACGGACACTTGCTTTTGTTACTTCAACACCGCATCGGTCGCAGACAACACCTTTATAGCGAACTTTTTTGTACTTTCCGCAGTGACACTCCCAGTCCTTTGTAGGCCCGAAGATCTTCTCACAGAAAAGCCCGTCTTTTTCAGGTTTTAATGTTCGATAGTTGATCGTCTCAGGTTTCTTTACTTCTCCTCTAGACCACTCACGGATCTTTTCTGGGGAAGCCAACCCGATCTTAATTGCATCAAATGAAATTTTATTGCTTTGATATTCATTGCTTGATTCCATCATTTAAGGCTGCTCCTTCCTAAATTGCTCGCCAATCTACATGATTGTGTTATCTTCACCTTCTGATAAGTCTCCGTGTTTATATCCTAAAGCACCGAGTTCAGATTCGCTTTCTTCATAATTATTGAAGACACCGTCTCCTTCGATCATTGGTGCAAGATCCTGATTTGCATCTCCACCATCAACATCTTCTCTTAATTCAACTTCTTCAGCGTTCTCGTCAAGAATTTTAACATCTAATGCCAGTGACTGGAATTCTTTTAATAATACTTTGAAAGATTCTGGAACACCTGGTTCAGGGATGTTATCACCTTTGATGATCGCTTCGTATGCTTTCACACGACCTACAACGTCATCAGACTTGAATGTCAGGATCTCCTGAAGTGTGTATGCTGCACCATAAGCTTCCAGTGCCCATACCTCCATCTCTCCGAAACGCTGTCCACCGAACTGAGCTTTACCACCCAGTGGCTGCTGAGTTACTAATGAGTAAGGACCCGTAGAACGTGCATGGATCTTGTCATCTACCAGATGATGCAGTTTCAGGTAATGCATGAATCCGATTGTTACAGGGCTGTCAAATTCTTCTCCTGTACGACCGTCTCTTAATCTTACTTTACCAGTTGTATCAATTGGTACACCCTGCCATTCTTTTCTATGGTCTCTGTTTTCATATAAGTAATCCATTACATCATCATTAACTTTATCACGCCATTTCGCGTCAAATTCTTCCCATGATGTATTGGCATAGTCATTTGCCATTCTTAATGTATCTGCGATATCGTTCTCGTCTGCACCGTTGAATACTGGTGTAGCAACATTAAATCCAAGAACTTTTGCTGCTAAGGACAGATGGATCTCTAACACCTGTCCGATATTCATACGTGAAGGCACACCTAATGGGTTCAGTACGATATCTAATGGACGTCCGTTTGGTAAGTATGGCATATCTTCTACTGGCAGGATACGGGAAATTACACCCTTGTTACCATGTCGACCAGCCATCTTATCTCCTACAGAAATCTTTCTCTTCTGAGCGATGTATACACGAACGCTCTTGTTTACTCCAGGAGGAAGTTCATCTCCATTCTCTCTTTTGAAGATCTTCGTATCCATAACAACTCCGTAAGCACCATGTGGCACTCTTAAAGATGTATCACGGACTTCTCTTGCTTTCTCACCGAAGATCGCACGTAACAATCTCTCTTCAGCTGTTAATTCTGTTTCTCCCTTAGGAGTAACTTTTCCTACCAGGATGTCACCGGCACGTACTTCTGCACCGATACGGATGATACCGTTATCATCTAAGTCTTTTAAGACATCTTCACTTAATCCTGCAAGATCTCTTGTGATCTCTTCTTGACCAAGCTTAGTATCTCTGGCTTCTGCTTCATATTCTTCGATATGAACAGATGTGTAAACGTCATCCTGTACCAGACGTTCACTTAACAGTACCGCATCCTCGTAGTTATATCCTTCCCATGTCATGAAACCGATCAATGGGTTCTTACCAAGAGCCATCTCTCCGTTGCTTGTTGACGCACCATCTGCTAAGATGTCTCCCTTTTCTACTCTGTCTCCTACAAATACGATCGGACGCTGATTCATACAGTTACCCTGGTTGCTTCGTGCAAACTTGATAACATTGTACTCATCTCTCTGACCGTCATCATTACGAACTACGATCTTTGTACTTGTAGATCTTTCTACGACTCCGCCATTTCTTGCTGTGATGCAGACTCCAGAGTCATATGCAGCCTTGGATTCCATACCTGTTCCAACAACAGGAGCTTCTGTAGAAAGAAGTGGTACTGCCTGACGCTGCATGTTGGATCCCATCAGCGCACGGTTGGCATCATCGTTCTCCAGGAAAGGAATCATGGATGTAGCTACTGAGAATACCATCTTTGGAGATACGTCCATTAAGTCAAGGTTTACTTTATCAAATTCTGATGTATCCTCGCGGAAACGTCCGGATACATGAGTATTTACGAAATGTCCATCTTCATCAACAGGTTCGTTCGCCTGTGCTACTACATAATTATCTTCTTCATCAGCTGTTAAATAAACAACTTTGTCTGTAACAACTGGATTCTCAGGATCTGATTTATCCAGTACACGATATGGAGCTTCGATAAATCCATACTCGTTAATTCTCGCATAAGTAGCAAGAGAGTTGATCAGACCGATGTTAGGTCCTTCAGGTGTCTCGATCGGACACATTCTTCCGTAATGTGTATAATGTACGTCACGGACTTCGAATCCGGCACGATCACGAGACAGACCACCTGGTCCTAATGCAGATAAACGTCTCTTATGTGTTAACTCAGACAGTGGGTTGTTGTGGTCCATGAACTGAGATAACTGAGAACTTCCAAAGAACTCTTTCACTGCTGCTGTTACTGGTTTGATATTGATCAATGACTGTGGTGAGATAGATTCAATATCCTGAGTTGTCATTCTTTCACGAACAACTCTTTCCAATCTTGAAAGCCCGATACGATACTGGTTCTGAAGCAGTTCACCTACAGCACGGATACGACGGTTTCCTAAGTGGTCAATATCATCATCATGTCCAATTCCATACTCTAAATGGATATTGTAGTTGATGGATGCTAAGATATCTTCTTTTGTAATATGTTTTGGAATCAATTCATGAATATTCTTCTTCAGAGCTTCTTTTAATTCTTCTCCTTCATATCCTTCTTCTAAGATCTTCTCTAATACAGGATAGAAAACATCTTCATGAACACCAATCTCTTCTGGATTGAAATCTACATATTCAGCAAGATTTACTTCCATGTTGGAAAGTATTTTTGTAGCACCTTCTTCTGTCTGGATCATAACACTTGCTACGGCTGCGTTCTGAATCTTATCTGCAAGTTCCATGTCCACATTCGTTCCAGCTTCTGCTAATACTTCTCCAGTTGTTGGATCTAAAACATCTTCTGCTAAGATAAATCCACTGATACGATTTCTTAATGCTAATTTTTTATTGAATTTGTAACGTCCAACTTTCGCAAGATCATATCTTCTTGGATCGAAGAACATGCTGTTGATCAAGCTTTCCGCACTATCTACAGATAATGGTTCTCCCGGACGGATCTTCTTATATAATTCTAACAGACCATCTTCATAGTTATCAGATGGGTCTTTTTCAATACTTGCAAGGATCTTTGGTTCTTCACCAAATAATTCTTTGATCTCTGCGTTTGTTCCGATACCTAATGCACGGATCAAAACTGTGATAGGCACTTTTCTTGTACGGTCTACACGTACATTGAATACATCATTGGAATCTGTTTCATATTCAAGCCAGGCACCACGGTTTGGAATAACTGTGGAAGAGTATAACTCTTTACCAATCTTGTCATGAGCAATTCCATAATAAATTCCAGGGGAACGCACTAACTGACTGACGATAACACGTTCAGCTCCGTTGATGATAAATGTTCCTGTTGCTGTCATTAAAGGAAGATCGCCCATAAAAATCTCATGCTGCTTGATTTCATCAGTCTCTTTATTATGAAGTCTTACTTTCACTTTTAAAGGTGCAGCGTATGTTGCATCTCTTTCTTTACATTCTTCAATTGAATATTTGACGTCATCTTTACATAATTGATAGTCAACAAATTCCAAGCTTAACTGATCGCTGTAATCTTCGATTGGGGAGATATCTTCAAATACCTCTGCTAATCCTTCTCTTAAAAACCAATCATAGGAATCCTTTTGAATTTCGATCAGATTTGGTACTTCAAGGACGTCATCCTGTCTGGCATAGCTGATTCGCATCCCTGTACCTGATTTTATTGGCTGTATTCTGTTCTTTTCCATGGACGTTTTTCACCTCTTGATCTAAACCTGGTTTATATACTACATCAACTGTAAGAAACCCTCTATCTTATTATATCTTTCTTACAATCTTATTCTTAATTTTACATAGAGTGTGGGCAGACAAACCCACATTAAGACATTTTCTTATATTACCACATAGAATTTACTGTGTCAACAACTATTTTTAAATACATGAAAAAAGCACCTGAAAATGTTTCTCGTCTGCATTTCCAAGTGCTTTTTATTGAATTGCGTTTCCTACATTTCTTTGATATACTTCGCAATCTCATCAATACAGTCTTGTGTCTGTGGAAGGCTTCCAAGACGATCGAAGAACCCATGGTCTAGTCCTTCATAATAAATGACATCAACATCTTTTCCTTGTTCTTCTAACTTTTTCACAAATTCTTCATTACAGATCTTAAAATAATCGAATTCTGCTTCGATCATCAGAACCTTTGGCAAACAATCAAGATGTTCACTGAATAATGGGGAAATTTCTCCATCTAAAGTTGATTCTCCATTTTGTAAATACAGATCATTCATAGAATCATTTAACTCTTTAAAACGAAACAGACGGTTCATGATATAATCCTTTTGTTCTTCTTCCATCTGGTATAGTGAGTAATCCCAATGGTATGGTGTATCTTCTGCTACACTCATATCCATAACTCCGTACACAGATACAACCAGTTTCATCCTTTGTTTTTTATCTTTCAGACAAACATTAACTGCCAAATGGCCTCCTGCACTTTCTCCCATGATCGCCATCTTATCCGTATCAATATTGAATCTGTCTGCATTTTCTTCTAACCAATCGATCGTTCCAAGCACGTCTTCTTCCGCTCCTGGATATGGAGTTTCAGGTGCCAGACGATATTCCGGTGAGACAACAACCGCACCAGATTGTTGTGCAAGATAGCGGCATTGATTTCCTTTTGTCTTTACATCACCACCGATAAATCCTCCTCCATGAACAAATAACACAAGATTCCTTTTTTCTTTTGAATCTTTTTGATCTTTTCTTTCATAAATGGTGATCTCGATCATATGATCTTTCAATGGTATGATCTTTGTCGTTTCTATGATTTCTTCTGTTGTGATATCCTCACCTTCACGTTTCATGTCTGTTCGAATCTGTCCAAGATCGATATCTTCCAGCAAAATATCATTTTCCTTATAAAATTCACCAACTCTTGGTGCTCCTTTTGCTTTTTCTCTCTGTAAAACTTTCTTTTCAAATGCATGTTGTCTTGTTTCTTCCAGTTTTTTCTTTATTACCTTCTTCATAATTATGCCTTTCTTCAAAAAAATCCCAAAGAATGAAATTCTTTGGGATTTTATCTTTATAGTTATTTTGTTTCTTCTATCAGGTAATTCGCAACTTTCTCGTCTGTGATCAGTACATTCACATAACCACCTCGAAGCACTCCGAGAATTGCTTCTTTCTTATCAAGACCATAAGCAACTCCGACACGGATCGGTATTTTCTTAAATTCTTCAAGATCAAGACTTAGCAAATGCTCTTCAAATTGATCTTTCACAAGCTTTCCATCTTTATCTACCACATGGGAAAGAATTTCTCCTGTACCACCTTTTTTCTGTAATCTCTCAAATTCTTCCATCGGAATCAATTCTGCATTAATCAGCGCTGAATTGTGATTCAATGTTCCAATTCCTGCAACAGCAATATCCGCTTTCTTTGCTAGATTAAAAACCTCTTTAATGCTTTTTTCTTCCATGAAGACTTTCTTAGCTCCAGGCGAATCAACATATTGCGGAGCAAGCATCTGATAACTGTTTCCATTAATGATCTTCGCTACTTCTTCAATCAGATAATTTGAATAAGCCATTCGATATCCCTTATCCATTGAAACCGATATATTCGTTGCCGCCATCAATGGTACAACATTCACATCATCCGTTTTTAAAAATTTAAGTCTCACATCTTTTCCGAGAAATTCTACCATATTCTGTAGTGTAACTCCTCTTGTAAGAGCAATCGTCATATGGTTTTTTAAAGTTCTCAGCAGATAGTCTGATGCAAAAAATGCGATCTCTTCTTTTAAATCATTTTCATTAAGCGAACTTGCAATCACAGCTTCCTTCAGACAAAAGCGTTCTTCCAATCGTCCTTCAAGATTAATTGCTGAATCTTCTGGATAATTAATTTTAATCTGCACATATCCCTGTTTCTTAGCCTGCGCAAGTGCTCTTGATATCGTTGTTCTTGATACATTTAACTTCTTGCCAATCTCTTGTTGCGATAATCCTTGTTTATAGTGCATTTCAACTACTTTGATAATAAAACGTTCTTCTCTCAACTTGCCTGCCCTTTCCATCTTCATTACTCATTCTTAATTATAGTATATAAAATCTTTGCAAGGCACGTCAATTAAAAAGCTTTGCAACTTTTAAATAATTATTCCAATACATCCCAGAACCAGAGAAATAATTGTAACTCCTAATGTTGCTGCAAAATAATTACGTTTTACTTTGGCTAAATATCCCCAGATACAAAGCACTACGATCAATGGAAGAATTCCAGGTGCGATTGAATTAAGGATAGACTGTAAAGTTGTTGTATATGTACTTGTTACAAATTTGATTGGTGTTGATACTGTTACATATGTTGCTGCAAGTCCACCCATCATGAATAATCCAAGAATACTTGCACCTGTGATGATCATATTGATCAATCCAGATTTCAGCATATTTTCTGCAAATGAATATCCAAATGTATAACATTTTGATGTTAAGAAATATCCAATTCCAAAACAGATCACTGTTAATAATACGATTGGTCCAATACCACCTAATGGATTCCCCTGTTTAGCAAGTGGTAAGAATAGTCCAATAAACAGATACATTAATGTTGACCATGAGATCGTATCTCCAATACCTGCTAAAGGTCCCATCAAACCTGTTTTTAAATTGACGATCATTTCACCTGGAATCGCATCATAATTTCTTGATTTCTTTTCTTCCATAGCAAGTGTCAGTCCTAAACATGGTCCTCCACCCCAATGAGCTTCTGTGTTAAAGAATGTCATATTACGTTTTAATGCTTCAATATAATGTGGTTTATCTTCTTTATTTGGATAGAATTTCTTTAATGCTGGTACTAATGCTGCACAAAATCCTGGTGCTTGCATTCTTTCAAAACTATGACAGATCTCTGCTGTAAACCAGTAGACCAAATATGATTTTAAGATATCTTTCTTAGACAGGATTCTTTCTTCCTGTTCAAATTCTTCTTCATCCTCGTCTTCGTCTTCATCTTCATCTTCATCATATCTAGCATTGCTTGTGTATTCATTCTTTGTAAATGTTACATAAAGGAATGTGATAAATGCTCCCATCATTAACAGTGGAATCGTTCCAATCTTTGTATACTGGATCAGGAAAAATCCTGCGAAGAAAAATGGAATAAATTTTGGTTTTGAGATCAGGTTAGCAATGATTGCAAAACCTACCGCTGGCAAGCATGCTCCCATAGCTGTCAGACCGTTTGTTACAAATTTAGGAATATCATCTAAAACACCCTGTAGTGCACCACTTCCGAAGTATAATGCAACTGTGAGCAGTGAAGCAAAGCATATCAATCTCATAAGTCCCACACCAACGATAGACCATCCGATCATTCCTTTTGCATCACCTTTTTCTGCGTAAACATCTGCTTTTTGTGCAAAGAACCCTGCCGCCAGATAAAGCAAGTTCGAAATCTGAACTCCTAAAAGCCCTACTGGAACTGCAAGTGCAACTGCGGCATTCGTGTTAAGTCCTGATGCCATTGCAACTGGTATTGCAACGTAAGCCGCAAGACATGGGTCTGTAGGCTGGTTTCCACCAGCAGCGATAACACCTAAATAAATCAGCTGTAATGATGCCCCGATCATCATTGCCTGTGGCATATCACCAAGAACTGCTCCAACGATCACTGCATTAAAAATGACCGTATTATACATAAATGCTCCCGCTGTATATGGAATACAGCATTTTGCAATACCACAGAACAGTCCAAGCAATATTGCCTGTGTTAAACTAATTGTCATGTTTTCATCCTCCTTAGCTTTTCATATATTTATTGAACATTTGGAAATGTTTTTTTGATCATATCCAGAGATTCCTTCTTATCTGTAGGCTGTGTCTGGAAATATAATTTCACTCCATCTTTCTCAAGATCAAATAATGTCTGTGCCTCTTCTTCTGTAAATCCTGTAGATTTATAGATCTGTTTACGATTTCCAATAATAGACATATTACCTAATGTGATCTCATCAAATTTCACACCTTTGTCTGCTAATTCTTTGATCTGTTTTACATCTTTAAACAGTACGAACACATTTAAGTTTCCAAATTGATTCTTCTCCCAGATCTCAACAGCTTTATCAACTGAGAAAATACTTACTTTGATCTCTGGTGGTGCTGCGAATTTTAATACATTTTTCTGCATCTTGTCTTTCGCCACGTTATTGTCAATTACGACGATCTTCTGTGCCTTAAACACTTTTACCCACTGTGTTACTACCTGCCCGTGGATCAGTCTGTCATCCACTCTTACTGCTAAGCTCTTTGCCATATGCTTTTTCTCCTTTCAATCTTCAATATTTCAAAAAGTTTCTCTATTCGTCATCTTCGTCGTCATCGTCACTTAGGAAACCTTCGGTATCAACTCTGAAAATTCCATTCTTACCATTCTCTACTGTATCTAAACTAAAGTCTTTTCCTGACATTTCCTCTCTTGCAAGTACTGCATTCACTAACATTGGAAGATTCATTCCTCCGACAACTTCCAGTGGTTTCTCTGTCTCCTGAATATGGCGCATTACCTGATTACAAGGAGTTCCGCCAAACAGATCGACCAAGATCATGCTTCCTTCTGGAAATTCATTGATCGTTTCTACAAATGCTTCTCTATATTTGTCAATATCATCTCCTGGTTCTAAAGAATATGCTGCAATGTTCTCGCTCTCACCAAACAGCATCTTCGCTGTATCAACTAATGAAACTGCAAATGGCCCATGGCTTAATAAAATGATTCCTGGCAGATCTTTATTTACTTTCTCTGGCTTATAATATTTCACGTTTCTTCTCCTTTGATGCATGGTTGTGAACATTGTTTCATTATAATGTTCTTTCGTTCTTTCTAGTGTTATTATATATCTGTTTTGTTCTCGTGTCAATACAAAATGAACAATTTTTCATTATATTGTTCATTTTCACTTTTGTCACTATTATATACCAACAAAAGAAAAAGAGGCTTTGGCAGAAACTGCCACAATTGACTCTACATTCGTAAATCTTTTTATGAGAAAGTTTTTATAAAAAATAGGGGCTGTCGCATTAATGATTAAATAAATCATAGATGCGGCAGCATCTTTTTAACGTTTTTTAACAAACGCTAATCATTATACTTATAAAAATTTAAAAATAGCGTACTTTAATATACCTTCTAAATATTTAGAAGAAAAATAGCAATTATATTTTGAACTTTCAAAAATTCTTATTTCTTTAACGCAAACAGATGTTGTCCTGTTCGGCCATTCTGTATCTTATGATGTAGCTTATTTATATTATATCCGATTGCAAGGATCACACTTTGTGCAGTCACATTTTCTTTCCCTCTATAAAGATATCTTCGAAAATTCATATCTTCTTTTACGTTCGCAAATGAGCCTTCTGCCTGTATACTTCGGTTCATCCTCAACTGGTTACCATATTCGCTGATGATCCTTTTTACATTTTCTTCCCGTTTTTGTTTCATCACTTTTGATACATAGAGTCTTTTTTCTCTTTTTTCCATCGGAGTCTTACAGTTATTCCCCTTGATACACTTTTCTTTGAACGGACATCCTTTACATTCATGGCATTGATAAACAGTCACCGTCCGGAGATATCCAGTTGCTGTCTTTTGTTTTCTCTGATATTGGACTGTTAGCATTTTCCTGTTTTGACAACGATAACTGTCTTTTTCAGGATCATATTCCATGTTTTCTATTTTCCCGATATCTTTTTTATATTTTCGTGTTTTTGAAATCTCATAATTCATGGGTTTGATAAAAGATGACTGCCCATTTTTCTCTAAAAACAGATAATTCTCTTCACTTTCATATCCTGCATCTGCAACAATCTCCTGATATCGAAAGGAAAGATGTTTTTCCATATCTTTTAGAAATGGGATCAGTGTTCCAGTATCTGTTGGTTTGGCACTGATATCGATCCATGTGATATATTCTGAATCGACACCATACTGTAGATTATATGCAGGCTTTAACTGTCCATTCATCATGGCATCTTCTTTCATACGCATAAATGTTGCATCAGGATCTGTTTTTGAATAACTGTTCCGGGTTCCACATAAATGGATCTTTTTTATATATTCTTTTAGTTTTTGAATATATGATTCCAATGTTTCTATCGACCGCTGTAATGGTGTTTTACGTTTTCCTTTTCCATGAACAAATGAAATATCCTCTTGTTTTTTTATCCGATAAAGTTTCTTTCTCATCCTTTTTAAAGTATGCAGAGAGATTTGATCATGATAAACGATCTGAATCCCATAAAGTACTTCGCATTCACGGATCAGGTCTGAGATCTTTTCAAACAGTTTCTGACAGTTTTTTGTGACTGATCTTTTCCATACAAAAGTATATTTATTCGCAACAGATTCAAGTTTGGTTCCATCGATAAAAACACTCTTTCCAGAAATCTCCCCGATTTCTAAAAGAATATCGCTTACTTCAGCCAGAGTATTTTTGGAACACTTTGAAAAATGCAGAGAGATAAAACGAGCGATCGTTGCATGATCTGGAACAGGTTTTCCTTCCAAAAGATACATGAAATTGATATCTCTGTGACATGCAGTTTCAATATCTCTGCTAGAATAGATTCGATTCATACTGGCATAAATGATAATCTTAAACAGTTGTCTTGGGGACGCCTGATTTTTCTTTATCTTTCCATAGGTTTTATAAAGATCGCTGAGTTCCATTCCCTCCACAAAAGCACTCAGTAGGCGGACCGGATCATCTGCTGGGATTAAAATTTCAAGATCCAGTGGAAGTTTGATTTGATAGTACAGAGAAGATAAGGTATAATCTTTCTGTAAGATTTTGTTTTTGTTCATATTTAAATCTTACACCAAGAGCCGGGCTTTGCGAAGCCCGGCTCTTATTCTTTTTTGCAAAAAAGACTGCCGCATAATGCGACAGCCCC
>JABLTT010055972.1_pt1 | contig 29457 bp, 31 predicted proteins | sample 7160061 | NCBI WGS metagenome assembly JABLTT01 (sample SAMN14651232, study PRJNA627086) | human gut metagenome | isolation source: feces | host: Homo sapiens
AGACGGGTCTTTTGCAATCCTTTCTGCTTCCAGCATGGCAGCAATCGTTTCTTTGTTCGGCTGTTCCAGCCTTACCTCAAAGGGAATGCCGCCTTCACGAAGCGACTGGCGCACAAAGATGTTAAACGCCGTAGTCAAGTTCATGCCAAGTTCCGAAAACAGTGCGTCCGCCTGAATTTTCAAATCTGCGTCCATGCGGATACTGATGTTTGTAGTATTTCCAGCCATACGATCAACCCCTTTCTACTGGCAATTATAGTATATGCTATTTGCACGAAGAAAACAATACTTTGCACAAATATTTAACAATAAATTCATTCCTGCAATGATAAAGAAAATCGGGAAGACAACCTACAAGGTTCATGTTCATCTCAGTAATACCAGCACAGAAACCATGAGCGATAAGATTAAGCGTGTGTTCAAAATGAAATTTATCAGATAGGACAGACGGATAAACTCAACCGCTTTGCGCTAAACTGGTGATGATACACACCAAAATTTTTTGGTAGTGTCAAGTAATCTATGAAAAAACTGAGTCAAAAAAATAGGCTCAAAAGAACCTTGAAAATTGCAGATATGTTAGTCTGAAGTAGACTTCCGCCACCCTTGACAGCACGCAAAATGGAGTACTTATGGGACTTCGCAGATCTGAGATCAATGGAGTAAAATATTCGGATATCGATTATATTAACAGAACCTTAAATGTGAACCGACAGTTGGGAAGGATACATAATGCGAAAAAAGAAGATTTTGCACCTAAAACATTTACGAAACAGGAGGTGGGATTAAAGACAAAATCCAGTTACAGAGAAATTCCTATTCCAGATTATGTCTTTGAGGAAATCTTAAAGGAACGGCAGGTGTATGAAGCAAACAGAAATCGTCGAAAGGGAGAGTTTCAGGATTTGGACTATATTTGCTGTTCTACTTATGGCAGACCAAGGAGTAAAGGATTCCATTGCAAGTATTATAAACAACTTCTGGCTGAAAGCGGGCTGCCGGATATTCGTTGGCATGATTTACGCAGTACCTATTGTACGCTTTTGCTGAAAGAAGAGTTTAATCCGAAAGCAGTATCAAAGCTCATGGGGCATGCCAAGGAACTCATAACAATGGATGTCTATGCTGATAATAGGGAGATCATAGCAGATGGAGTACCAGAAATTGAGGCGTATATGGAAATGGTGCTTCCAAACATGGAAGAAAGTGAACTCTTTAAAAATGAACTGTTGGAGATTGTGGTGGATGTAACAGAATTCCTTCCAGAAACAGCGTAAAACAGAAGAACAGATGTTTGTCACTTCTGTACTTTTGAAAGCGTTTGTGGTATAGTAGACGCAGAGCGTCTACTATCGATGGCAGTCGCCAAATGCCTGCAAGCAGTCACTTGGCTCGTTGCTTTGTGGTATACGAAAGTGCAATGCCTGAGTCCTTTTTATATAGTTTGTTCCTGTTTCGTCCATATAGAATTACATGGGTGCGGCAGGTTGCAAAAAAAGCAAATTGTGAACGGCATTCGTCAAGGACCGATTTTCTTCCGATTTGCAAAAATTCCTTGACGAAAATGAAAAGTTCCTTGACGAATTTTTGCCTTATAGGCGTCCTTTTTTACTTTGAAATCTTGAGGTGGATTTTATGCAAAATGAACAAAAAATCTTCGAATTACATTCTGAATACGCCCCCACTGGAGACCAGCCCCAGGCCATTGAGGCACTGGTCAAAGGGTTTCAGGAAGGCAATCAATTCCAGACTTTACTAGGGGTTACGGGTTCTGGCAAGACCTTTACCATGGCTAATGTGATTCAGCAGTTAAACAAGCCGACTTTGGTAATAGCGCACAATAAGACCTTAGCAGCACAGCTCTATGGTGAGTTCAAAGAGTATTTTCCGAGTAACGCAGTGGAATACTTTGTCTCTTACTAAAAGAAAGCGCTTTCAATACTGTATATAGTATTGTTTTGTTTTATTTAGTCTATATATTGTGTAACAAATGGACTATATGGATAGAAAAAACAGGGTGGAATCATAGGAATTGTGAACAAAATTCGTCGTGGAAAAGATAGTAAAAAGAAGTATAGAGGTAAAACTATAGTCTGCAGGGTGCAAAAATGTATCCTGTAGATTTTTTGTATGAAGGGAACGATGAAAGCCCTAATCCTGATATCAGGGGAGTTTTAAAAACAAGGAGAAAAGGTGTTTTCTATTTCTGTGGAAAGTGAAAATGCACCCGGCATTGTACCGAGTGCATTTCCTTACTTACCAAACAAATCGCTGTGTGTTCCTGTTCTGGATAATGTCAAGACGAGCAAATCATTTTCAATCCGATAGACCAATAGCCAATCCGGCTGAATGTGACACTCACGATGCCCGACCCAGTTTCCGGTCAAAGCGTGGTCTTTATTTTTCTCTGGAAGCTGTTCGCCGCTTGCCAGTTTGCGAACGATGTCGTCAAGAAGGTCAATATCAAGATGACGTTTCATTGCCAGCTTGTAGTCCTTCTTAAATTGATTTGTCCAAACGATGTCTAAATGTTTACTCATTCTTTCAACACCCTTAATGCTTCCTCTACATCAGAGTAGCGTTTTACAGACGGATCACGAGCGATGCGTTCTGCTTCCAGCATTGCTGCCATCGTTTCCTTGTTCGGCTGCTCCAAGCGAACATCAAAAGGAAAACCGCCGACACGGAGCGACTGGCGAAGAAACACATTGATAGCGGTGGTAAGGTTGATGCCTAATTCACCATACATCGCTTCGCACTGTTTCTTAATATCGCTGTCCATACGGACGCTGAAATTAGTTGTGGTAGCCATGAATGTCAACTCCTTTCCTTGCTATTACACTTATATTATATGCAATTTGCAATGCAATATCAATATATTAGACGGAAAATTCACATTTTATTTTCAAAACTTTATCAACCAAGGAGGAAAAGCTTATTGAATGTATTTGAAGCAGTAAAAGGTAATGTTACCACCCGACGGGCGGCAGAGATGTATGGTATCCGTGTCAACCACCACGACATGGCAGTCTGTCCATTCCATAATGAGAAAAATCCGAGCATGAAAGTGGATTGCGTTTCCATTGTTTCGCTTGTCAAGCGGATGGAGATGAAGTTGATTTTGTTTCCCGACTGTTCGGACTGTCAAGCAAAGAAGCTGCCATGAAATTAGCTGATGATTTTGGGATCAACTAGAAGAAAGTGTTTTCAATATCACATATAGTGTTATTTTGCTTTGGTTAGTCTATATATTGTGGAATAAATGGACGATAAAATGGTAAAAAGAAATAAAGAGGTAAAATTTATAGTCTGCAGGATGCAAAAATGTATCCTGTAGATTTTTTTGTATGAAGGGAACAGGGAAAGCCCTTAATCCTGATATCAGGAAAATTTTAAAGAACAAGGAGAAAAAAATGTCTGAATATCAATTACAAATCAAGCAGATTGTGGACTATCCACGCTGCCGGATCTACCGGCAATTTATACAGTCTTTAATGAGTGATCAGAGCATTCGCGTAGGCGGCGGTTCTGGTCTTTTTTATTTTATGGTACTTTGCAGCTATGCAAATTTTCGTACATCTTATCGGCGTATCGACGGAATCAGCTATACGGTTTATCCAGGGGAGTGGATCTGTACAGTAAAAGAGGTATCTGGCTGGTTTCGGACACGTTTTCAGAGACAGGCGATTGATATTCTGGATGAGCTTCAGAAACGGCATTTGATATCATATCTTGTCCTTGACAGAGGAAAGGTTATCAAATATAAGATTCGGGGTTGGAAAAAGCACAACACGATCTTGGATTATAATTGTCCCTGCCAGAAGGATACAGGGTTTTTCTTTATGCCGGTTACTACTGCTGCGGAGCTTGTCAGTTCGGGACGCTGCTCAGAAATGGATATTGTGTTGGATTTGTGGCTTTCGACTGTTTATAACGATGAACAGGTGCAGGGGTCTGAAGTTGGCCCTGTGGTCTACTTACGTAACGGAACAGGGCTGCCAGTGTTAAACTACAGTGAATTGGCTGTTCGCTGGGGAATTTCAAAGGCTACAGTTGGAAGAATTTTAAAAAAGCTTGCAGGAATGGATTACATATCCCTTATGACGTTTCCAGGGAGGACGGGGAGTGTTATTTATTTACAGAATTATTTGTCTACTATGTTTCAAATATCAGATGTCCTAATTGATAAAGAGGAGGTTGCTATGGTGCTGAATATTAAAGTTTCTTTGCCGGATGAGGAGGAAAAGGAGCAAACAGCTGATACCGACAGGCATGACATCTGTGTTTCAGATGAGCTTGCCAGCGTTTCAAAATCCAACATAGAGGTTCTCGTTGAAAAAATGGCAAAAGTCCTTGAGCCACAAGGAATTTTCTGCTTTCGATGTGCAAAATCGAAGTATAAGTTATTTCCCTTATCAAACGCCTGCAGGGAAGAATATTTACTCCGCGCGCGTAAGGAATCGGAGATGCAATTTGGGCTGATGATTTTGTGTGGGAGCGATACGCCGGTCTATACGTTTGAACTTACATTGTTACCAATTACGGAGAAGAATAGGGGGAATTTGGCATGAGAAAGAAACAGGATGAAAGGAACATTACAGAGAACCCATTGTATCACGATACATGGAAACTGCTGAAGAAGTACAGGGATGTGGTATGGAGCCTGGAATTGTCCATTCAACAGGTACGGAACCGGTTCGAACTGGAATATGGCAGCTCGATTGAGGATTTTTTAGATTCTGTATATCTGGCAGGAGCCGATCTGTCCGGAAGTGATACGGAACATCATGCGAAATGTATTGAGCGGAGCTATCGGATGCTGAAACTGCTTGATTCTTCCGTAGATCTGCTCCGTAATAAGCACAAGAATGGAGAGGTCTATTACTGGCTTATTTATTACACATTTCTTTCACCGCAGCAGTTCCGCAATGTGGAAGAAATCATTGAAAAACTCAGACCGCATATTCGGGATATCAGTTTTCGGACATATTACCGGAAAAGACAAGAAGCGATTGAAGCGCTCAGTTCGATCTTATGGGGATATACTTCTAAGGATAGTATGGAGATTTTGGATCAGTTTTTTCCAGATTTTCAAGAATAATCAAGGAAAGATGCCAGTACACAACACTCTTTATCCCGAATGGAGGATGGTTGCAGGCATTTGAAAATGGATACCATTGAATTTGACATCTATACCGAAATCAATTACATCTATCGGTATAGATGTTAAATGGAGGTGATTGAAAAGATATTTGGCACAATGAAGATATCTAAATTTAAAAATTCACTCCTCGATACTTTACTTTTAGACTAATATTGTATATGATATTAGTGCGAAAGGAAGTGAAATGATGAAACAGTTTGAACAGATGGATCAGATGCTGACTATGCAGGATGGAATGTTGCGGACATCGCAGGTTATAGCTGCCGGAATTTCAAAGCCAATGTTTTATGATTATGTGCGGTCACGAGACCTGGAAAGGGCTGCACATGGGATCTATATATCCAAAGATTCCTGGGTGGATGCCATGTATCTGCTTCATCTGCGCTTTGAACAGGCAGTATTTTCGCACGAAACGGCTTTGTTTTTTCATGATCTGACAGATCGTGAGCCCATGGAATATACAGTTACGGTTAAAACAGGCTGTAACCCCACAAAAATGAAAGCAGAAGGCATTCAAGTGTTTACAATTAAATCAGAACTGCATGGTGTGGGAATTACGACGGCTCAGACTCCTTTTGGACATACTGTGCCGGTTTATGATATGGAGCGAACGGTTTGCGATTTGCTCCGAAGCCGCAGCAGAATTGAAATACAGACTTTTCAGGGGGCATTAAAAGCGTATGCTCGCAGAAAAGATAAAAACCTGCGGACTTTAATGCAATATGCTAGGATGTTTCGGGTAGAAAAAATTTTACGGCAGTATTTGGAGGTACTTTTATGATAAAAACAGCAAAACAACTGAAGGATTTAATACGAAATCTTTCCAGAGAGAAATCTGCAGATGCACAGATCTTAATGCGTAACTATATGATGGAGCGTTTCTTGGAGCGGATTTCTCTTTCTGAATATCGTGACAAGTTTATCTTAAAGGGAGGGATGTTAGTAGCTGCTATGGTAGGGCTGGATGCCCGTTCAACGATGGATTTAGATGCAACCATAAAAGGAGCCAGTGTCAATGTGGAGGACATTGAAAATCTGATTTCTGCAATCGTAACGGCCCCGATTGATGACGGTGTTAAATTTCAGTTGAAGAATATTTCAGAGATTATGGATGAAGCAGAGTATCCGGGAATCCGTGTTAGTATGAATACAATTTTTGATGGTGTAGTAACACCTTTAAAAATTGATATTTCTACGGGGGATGCGATTACTCCGAAAGAGGTAAGATATTCTTTTAAACTCATGCTGGAAAACCGATCAATTGATATTTGGGCCTACAATTTAGAAACAGTGCTGGCGGAAAAGCTGGAAACCATTATTACCAGAACAACAACCAACACCCGCATGAGGGATTTCTATGATATTTACATTTTGGAACAGCTGTATGGAGACACGCTGAATCCAAAAGTTTTACATGATGCGTTGCTGGCAACTGCCTATAAGCGGGGCTCAGAACGGCATCTTAACCAGGCTGAAGAAGTTTTTTCTGAAGTGGAAAACAATCCGGTTATGCAGAAACTTTGGGAGGCATATCGTAAGAAGTTTTCTTATGCGTCTGATCTGGAATGGAATGTGATTATGGGAGCAATCCGCAGATTATATTTGTTTTGTGAGAAAGGTGTAGGGGAACTAAGAGGTGTTTGATAAATAATTAAGGAAAAGAGGAAGTGGATTATGGCTAACAGAGGAAGGAAACTTGGCATTAATATCTTTACATGAATGCAGAAATCTGGAATTAGTCGAGAAGAGGTGGCAGAAAAGCTGAACTATTCATATAGAGATATGTGTAGAATTTTCGAAGGTAAATCCTATTTGACTTTCTTGCTTATTTTACATATGATATTAAGCGAGAAAGTAAAAAAAGGTAGTGAAGCACATGAAGTATTCTCAGCAGATTTTAAATCTTGCACAGCAGAATAATGGTATTATAACTACTGAAATGGTCGTCGCTGCAGGCATTTCACGAGGAAGTTTAAAGCATCTGGTTGATAGCGGTGAGTTAGAGCGTGCTTCACGTGGTGTCTATACGTTACCGGGGGTTTGGGAAGATGAATTTGTCAATCTTCAAAGCCGTTATAAACGGGGGATTTTTTCTCTTAACACAGCATTATTCCTGTGTGATTTGACAGATAGGACACCGGGAAAATATCATATGACCTTTCCAAACACATACAATGTATCTAGTCCCAAGTCAGAAGGAATTTTGTGCTGTAGTGCAAAAGAACCTTTGTACAGTCTTGGAATTGATAAGTTGATGACTTCTGGAGGAAATGCCGTCAGAGCATACAGTGCAGAAAGAATATTGTGTGATATCTTAAGAACAAAAAAACCATACAGATGTACAAATTGTTTCTGAAGCGTTTAAACGATATGTAGCTGATAAAAAAGAAATAGCAAATCAGCGGTGGGTTGGCGCCTGAAATTTGATATGTGTTTGGGTGAAGGTGTTGGAGGTTGGCAGACAACGGAAAAATCAACCATGAAAAGAGAATGTTTAATGTTGCGGTATTGCATACCTTTTTCTGAAGAATACAATATATTGGGTATGAAACTTGAACGATACTATATATTGCATTAAACTCGCCTTGTAATTGATTTTTGTGCGTATTCTGGTTTGGAATGGCGTTTTTGAAAGAAAATAGAGACGCATTGCACACGCAGTTAAGTTTGTATGGGAATTTTTTCTTATGTAGATATAAAATAACGCAGAAAAGGGGTGGCTTGAAGCTACCTTTTCCTGCGTTGTTTTCATCCTTTGAGAAAAAGAAGTGCTCCCCAATTTATAAGGTTTGATGTGGAGTTTTCTTGGATTTCTTTTCAAATTCCGCAATTTGATCATCCATGTTGGCGATTCATGCTTTTATTTCGGAACATTCTAACTGACCGCCGACTTTTTGCAATATCTTTAATATAGGTTTAATTAAATGAGCAATCTCGCCGTCGGAAGAGAATTGTTTAATATTCATAGCTTCTGCTTCCGATTATATTTGAGTAATCTGGTCTATTGCATACAGCGGCAGATTAATGAGCCATTCTTCTTTTTTGTAGTCCGCCATAGATGTACGAACAGAAACTTCGGGAGAGAATTTTTCTTGATAAGTCTTAAGGCTCTTAGCTCTGAGATTTACTTCTGCCTTTACTTCCACAGGAACGATTAGTTCACCTGTATCAACAACAAAGTCAACCTCACAGGAACCTCTGTCATTGGTGTAGTAATAAACATCCAAATCCGGAATGGTCTTTAACTGCTGGCAAACGTACTGCTCTGTGAGAGCACCTTTGAACTCTATAAAAAGATCGTTGCCGTCGAGCAAGGTGCGCTGACGCAATCCAGCCATGCAGCCAAGGAGTCCAACATCTACCACAAATAGCTTAAATGCTTTCAAGTCCTCATATGCTCTCAAGGGGATACCTGCTGCATTGACACGGCTAACCTTATGAACAAGACCGCAATCGCTGAGCCACATAATTGCGGTTTCGTAGTCTTTTGCACGAGCTCCCTCGCGAACAAGACCATAGATAAATTTTTTGTTTTCTTTCGCTAACTGAGAAGGGATACTGTTCCACAACATACGCAGCCTTGGAACGATTTCATTGGGAGCATGCTTGGAAAAATCCTGTTCGTAGGCGGCAAGGATTCGTTTTTGAATATCACGAACCTCGTTGAAATCTTTATTCTCTGCGAAACTTTGTACTGCTTCGGGCATTCCGCCAACGAAGTAATAGTGCTTCAAAGCATCAATATATGTCTGTTTGAAGCTCGTAATCATCTGGAAGTCTCTCTTATCAAGCAATTCGGCAAAACGTTCTTTATCGGTTGCCATCAGAAATTCCTTGAAAGAAAGGGGATACAACTTTAAAAAATCTACTTTGCCAACAGGGAAAGATGTGCCTTGATGCAAAGCGATACCGAGCAAAGAACCGGCACATACAATATGGTATTGTGGAGCATTCTCATAAAAATATTTAAGAGATGCCAACGCTCTTGGGACTTCCTGCACTTCATCGAAAATCAGCAAAGAATGGTCGGAATCGATTTTATGTCCAACATACAGTTCCAATCCCATGATCAAACGCTCCGTATCCAGATCAGAAGCAAACAGTTCTGCCATTCTGGAATTGGAGTCAAAATTGATATATACGGTATCCGCATATGCCTGTCGGCCAAACTCTTTCATAAGCCAGGTCTTACCGACTTGACGTGCCCCTTCGATAATTAAAGGCTTACGGCGTTTGCTTTGTTTCCATTTTAATAGCTTTTCAATAGCAATTCGGTACATATACACACCTCCGTCCTTATAATGCAAATACAGTATAATACATAATCACAAAAATTACAATGAGTTTCGTGAGAATAATTACATTTTTACAGCGAATAAAGTGTAAATTTCGTTTTTTCATAGCATAAGAAATCAAGCGTTGGCCAGCCAACTTACGGATACTGTTCATGGCTCTATCCCATGCCATCTAATTTTGTTGCTTCATTCCTTTTGTCACGCCCTCAGCCGCTTTTATTTACTCGATGATAAGGTCCAAGCGGATTCTTGCTTGTTCGTTCAAATCAGCCAAATACGTCCACAATTCGCCGCTAAGGCATAGATTATTAAAGCAGATAGGATTGCTCTCCTTGATGTAATCTCTGTGCATATGTTCCCACCGATCAATATATCTAATCGTCTAAAACACAATATAAAGCGCATAAAACTTGACTAATACTATATGTTGTGCTAAACTCACCTTGTAATTGATTTTTGTGCATATTCCGGTTTGGAATGGCGTTTCTGAAAGAAAACAGAGATGCATTGCACACGCAGTTAAGTTTGTATGGAAATGTCAGTAGTATTACCATGCCTTTCAGGCAGGGATATTACTGGCTTTTTTATTTTAACGGGAAATTTCCCGTATGTTTGAAGCGAGAATGACTATGGTTTGCAGATATCGGCAGACAGAAGGCGTTAGGCCCATAGCATTCCCGCTTTTTTTCTGCCCAAATGCCAAAGTGGCTTTGAGGATATATTTTTATTTTAAAGAAAGGCGGTATTCATGTATGAATGAAAAGAAGAGAAGAAATGAAACCTGGAAGAGGCAGGTAAATGATTACAGGGATCAGTGTGGGATTCCACGGAAAATGAATGTTTTCTATCAGAGAAACGTTATACTTTCCGGAAGAATCGGTATTCCCCGTAAAACACGGAAGGGGGACTGATGGATGAAGGAAGATTTTTCGCAGAATCCAAGACAGTCTCCGTTGGTTATAACGGAAACAGCAGAATTATCCAGAGAGGAATGGCTGTCTTTTAGGCGAAGAGGAATCGGTGGAAGCGATGTGGCTGCTATACTTGGGATTTCTCCATTCCGGACAGCCAGAGATATTTATTATGACAAGCTGCAGATTGCAGATGTGGAAGAAGAGGAAGGAAACTGGGTAGCCATGGAAATGGGGCATCTTTTGGAGAATCTGGTGGCGGAGATATTCCATCGAAAGACAGGATATGAAATCTACCAGATCAAGAAGATGTTCGCTCACCCACAATATCCCTTTATGCTGGCAGATGTGGATTACTTTATCACCCTGCCGGACAGAAAAACGGCTATTCTGGAGATTAAAACAACAAATTATAATGCCCGTGATAACTGGTGGCTGGGCGGAAAGGAAACGGTACCGGTTTATTATGAAACCCAGGGACGCCATTATATGGCAGTCATGGACATAGATCAGGTATTTTTCTGCTGTCTGTATGGAAATACGGAGGATGAGATCATTATCAGGGAAATTAAACGGGAAAACGTCTATGAGGAGGAAATGATCTATTTGGAGCGGGAATTCTGGGAGGGATATGTGCAAAAGAAGCTTCCACCGCCCTATACGGAGAATGGGGATTTGATTGTGGCAAGCTCCCGTCGCCATAGTGGCGCGGCCAATATGGATGCGCCGGTTCTGCCTATGGGAACAGGAATGACCGCAACCCTTATGCGTTATCTGGAACTGCAGGAAGAGAAGAAAAATTCAGAGAAACATTCAAAGAAGCTGGAAAGCGAAATGCAGCGGCTGAAAGGGATCTTGATTGCAGAAATGGGGAGCAGTTGTACGGCTCTGTGCGAAAAAGAAGGAGTCAATTATACCATAACCTATAATCCGATTCAGAAAGCGGTTATTGATAAGGATAATCTGCTGAGACTGAAGCTGCAGTATCCGGATATTTACGAGAAATTTGTTACTGTATCGGAATCCAGAAGATTTCAGGTGAAAATCAGGGAAGCAAAGGCAGTCTGATGGAGAGGAGATTAAATTTATGAATACAGATAAGAATGATGGGATCGTTGGGCTGCTTATGAAAATTACGGTTGTATTGGCGGTGTTAAAGGTACTGGGGATTTTGTCAATTCGTTGGATAGAAGTATTTGCACCGGCTGGAATGGCTGCTGCGATAGTTATTCTTGGATTAATTGCAATATGGATCTTAGAACATTGGAAAAGGAGGTAAAGGCATGATTGCTACCTATGACAGTACGATTTTTTACAATCCCGGCAGCCGATATTGTGTGATCCGTGCAAAAACTGCGGACACATCCATTCCGGAAAAAGCCAGGTCAGCTGTACGATATAAAGACCATCTGATCCGATTTACAGCAGTAGGTTATGATCTTCCGCTTACGAATGCAGTGGATCTGGAACTGGACGGCGAATGGGTCAACGGAAAACACGGTTTGCAGCTTCAGGTGGAGCAATGGCGTGAGATTATACCGAAAACCAAGGAAGGCGTAGAGAGCTATCTGAGTTCTGGACTGATTAAGGGAATCGGGGAAAAGACTGCGACTGAGATTGTATCCAGATTTGGTGTAAATACGCTTGAAGTTCTGGAAAATAATCCGGAACGGCTGTTAGAGATAAAGGGAATTACAGAGAGACGTCTGGAGGATATTAAATCCTCTTATGCAGAAAACCGTATGCTTCAGGATCTGATGAATCTCTTGGCGCCTTTTAAGCTGACACCCAAGACAGCACTGAAAATTTATCAGTACTTTGGCCCGGCCAGTCTTGAAATTTTGAAAAAGAGCCCATTTGAACTCTGTCGGATTTCCGGATTTGGATTTCGAAGGGTGGATGCCATTGTGCAGAAATCAGGAGGCTGCCTGAATGACCCCATGCGGATTCGGGGAGCAGTTTATTGTGCACTGGGAGAAGCAAAGTCAAAAAAGGGGCATTTATTTCTTCCGAGGGAAGTTCTGTATAGGACTGCCTTAAAGCTGCTGAATGAAAGAGTTCCAGTTCTGGAACTGCGTATCCGGCAGGAAGAACTGGAAGGGGTGTTTCAGGATATGATATTGGGAGGTGCGGTTGTACTGGTAAAAGACAATATTTATTTACAGGATGCTTTTTGCCAGGAAGATGAAACCGCCCGACGGATTGCCAAACGGATGGTTGAGCCTTTGCCAAAGGAAGATATTGAGGAAGAACTGGAAGAAGTAAAACAACAGTTTGGTCTGTTGCCTTCTGAACAACAGGAAATTGCAGTAAAAATGGCATTTTGGTATAACACATCCATTATTACCGGTTCTCCAGGTACAGGCAAAACAACCGTTTTGAAGATGATTCTGGAAGTTTACCGGAAACTTCATGCAGACCGAAAAATTATTTTAATGGCTCCTACAGGACGGGCCAGCCGGCGTATGGCGGAAAGCACTGGATTTGAAGATGCCAAAACCATGCACAGCAGTCTGGGGCTTGTCGGTGAAGCGGATGAGGAGCGTGCAAAAAAGGAGGCTCTTTTAGATGCTGGTTTGATCATTATAGATGAGTTTTCTATGGTGGATATGTGGCTGGCGATGAAATTTTTTACCCGTCTTGGAGAAAAGACAAAAATTGTTATGGTAGGAGATCCGGATCAGCTTCCAAGCGTTGGAGCTGGCAATGTGTTTCATGAACTGATCCAGTGCGGGCTGATTCCAGTTACAGTCTTGAATCAGATTTTTCGGCAGTCGAAAGACAGCCTGATTGCATATAATGCGAAGTTCATCAATGAAGGAACAAGCAAGCTGTACTATGGGAACGATTTTGTTTTTATGAACAGCGATAGCCAGGAAGAAACAGCTGAGATGATTATGGAACTGTATCTTCAGGAGATTGCTGAACATGGAATTGAGAAGGTACAGATTCTCTCTCCTTTTCGGTCAGAGGGTGCTGCATCTGCGGAGCAGTTGAATGCGGCCATCCGGGAACTGGTAAATCCGTATTGTTCAGAGGAAGAAGAAATACAGCTGGGTGTGAGGAGATTTCGTGTTGGTGATCGGATTATGCAGACAAAAAACATAGAGAAGGTGTCCAATGGAGATCTGGGATTTATACGTTACATCAGGGAGACAGAGGATGGACAACGAATCGGTATGGATTTTGGCGGAAACCGGAAACTGGAATATAGCATAGAGGATATGGTCAATCTGGATCATGCTTATGCAACAACAATCCATAAAGCGATGGGTTCCGAGTATGATACGATCATCATGCCTGTGGTAAAAGCACATGCCATCATGCTTTACAGGAATCTTTTGTATACGGGAATCACCCGTGCGAAAAAGAAAGTGATATTGATCGGCCAGAAAGCTATTTTATTTATGGCAATCCATAAGACAGATATCAGTAAGAGAAATACGCTTCTGGGAGCCCGTATTTGTCTGTATTATAAAGCGTTTGTACGAAGTGCAGGACTTCCGGTTCGTGAGAAGATGGAGGGATTGCAATATGCAGGTTAATTGGGATAAATGTGCAGAAAATATGCGGTCTATCCCTTATTTATTAGTAAGGAAGGAGTCTTTTAATGAGTAAAAATGAGAATCAGATGCCAACTATGTATGAACAAATTCCCGCTGTAGCAGCTCTGAATCGAGTTCCTGGGTTTGATCCGGTGAAGCTGCTTCGACGTACCGTTTCGCCTAAGACCCATGAGGAGGTGTTGCGGTTAGATCTTCCATATAAGAAGCTATGGTTCCGGTTGGCAAACCCAAAGGGAAAGATCCGTTTGAACGCACTTCGGATTACAGAACAGCTTGCAATCTTTGAAGCACAGGTGTTTTTAGACCGCAGTGATACGGAACCAATTGGTAGTTTCACATCCTGCTGCAAGAAAGAAGAAGCTCCGGATGGCCAGTATATCCAGGCGGCCCAGCGCGAGGCGATGAATGAGGCTCTTTCCGATGCAGGATATGGACTGCAGTTTGCTGATGTAAGTATGGATAGAGAAGAACGGCGCTATGGAAGTGAGATTCCGGTGAATAAGAAGGAAGAGGGGAAAAAGCCGGCTGAGATAAACAAAACAGTCGAAGAAAAGGGCGAGACACAGAATAAGCCATCTGTAAGTGCAGTTACGGAAAAAAAGATGTTTGTGCCGATACCGTTTGTTCATAAAAAGGATTCCACTTCTGAAACTTTGGATAAGAATAACACAGGATTAAAGCAACAGGTCGTGGAAACTGGAGCTGTGCCTAAAACAGATGGCAAGTTGGAAGAACTGCCTGTAAAAGTAACAGAGGAGACTTTACCGGTATCGGTTGATTCTGTACAGGAAACGCAGCCTGTTGTAAAAGAACAGCTTCAAATAAAAAATACATTGGAAAATACACCCAAATACACCATGGATATGCCGGTAGAGCAGATCCTGGAGCGGATGACTTTTGAAGAAGCTCAGGAGGTAGTGGTGGATACAGGAGTATGCAAGGGCTGGAGAATTTGTGAGGTTGCAGAACGCAGGGCGGCAAGCCTGAAATTCTATGTTTATGGTGGATATAAAGGACCGAACAATATTCTTCGTGCAGCGGCTAGACTTGCGTTGGATGCATTGACTGGTAAGAAGGAAGGATGAGTGCGGATCCAATAGAATCCTATATTTTATGTCAGGAAGGGAGAATGTAAACGATGTCATCCTATTCTCAGGATTTTCCGTTTGGAATCATGGATGTGGTGGAACTTCTTCATTTGAGAGTACGGAGGAGACAGGCGAACAGTGTGTATGTAGACTGTCCATTCTGCGGAGACCTTCGGGGAAAAATGAATGTGAACTACATAAAAAATGTCTGGAGATGTAACTATTGCGACGAGCATGGAGGTATGCTGTCCCTTTATGCAAGATATCATCAGATTACGAATTCAGATGCTTATCGTGAAATCTGTGATGCTCTGCAGGCGGGAGAAACATCCTGGGGATATGAGGAAAAAGGAATGCCTGTGGCTGAAACAGAAAAAGCGGAGGTTTTGGCTGCTGCGCAGACATTTCGGAAAGAACAAGGGATTTCAGAAGAAACAGAGCAGTCTCCAAGAGCCAGCGATCAGGAAATACACCAGACATTATCCCTGCTATTGGGAATGCTGTCTTTAAAGCCGAATCACCGGGCTCATCTTTGTTCGGAAAAACGGGGACTGACAGATGAACAGATTCAGGAGTGCGGTTTTAAAAGCACTCCCCCGTTTTTTCTTTGCAGGACGCTTACAGAGAGGCTGATACGGCAGGGATGTACGGTGGCAGGTGTGCCAGGTTTTTATATGGATGAGCATGGACAATGGACCGTGAAATTTGGAAGCCGGACTTCCGGGATTCTGATTCCGGCGGTAGGAATTGACGGCCTGATTCGTGGGGCACAGATCCTTCTGGATGTTCCATTGAAAAATCCAGGCGATCCGCCGGAGAAAACAGGAGCAAAATATATCTGGCTGTCATCCTCTACAAAGTATATGGGGGTAACCTCCGGCAGCCCGGTCCATTTTATAGGAAACCCCTTTGCACGTACGATATATGTGACGGAGGGACTTTTGAAGGCCGATATAGCTCATTTTCTGATGAACCGGTCTTTTGTTGCCATTGCCGGAGCCAATAATGCAGCCCAGCTGGAATCTTTGTTTGCTTTGCTGGCACAGAATGGTACGGAACTGATCGTAGAGGCTCATGATATGGATAAGTACAATAATGAGATGACGGCAAAGGGAAGCTCCAAGATTTATTTATATGCAAGACAGCAAGGAATCAATTGCCGGCGGCTGACATGGAATCCAAACTATAAGGGGATCGATGACTGGCAGCTTGCGCTCAGGCAGAAGGAACATAGGAAAAATCCAGAGCGGAAGGAACTTTCAGAAGAGGAAAGCAGCAGACAGGCATTTCGGATCTATCAGCTGGAGCTTGGAGAGGGAGTGCAGACGATTCCTTTTGCATTTCTGGGGATTGAGTCGCTTCATAAGGCTGGGTATAAGCAGCCGCCAGCAGACAAATACCGCCTTGTGTGTGAGATGGAGGTGTTGTATCCAAAGGAATATGGAGAGACAGAACGATTACAATATCTTAAGACCTATTATCAGGGACTGGTTCCACAGGATTACCAGGGGCGTCCGCTGGCGCCTTCCGATATTGTGGAATTGTATGGGAAGGAAGGACGCAGGTATTTTTATGTGAATACGGAGGGCTTTGAACTGGTGCGGTTTTCTCCATTTTTGGCAAAACCGCTAACGCAAAATAAAATGGGACCAATGTAGTTTTATATTTTTAAGTATGAAAAAACGGCAAGGGCATGGAAGAGAAAAAAATCTGTTCCGTGCCTTTTTTTAGAAAGGAGACCAGGTTTATGATGGGAGATTTATCAGATAAGAATAGCCGGAATACTGCTTTTATGGAATGTGATGAGGCCATGAGCGAAGAAGAATTGATGGCTGCTTCAGCAGAACGGATTGGAAAGGATACAGAAAAGCTGACGCGCCGTAATATGAAGGAGTGTGTTTCTGAATATATACAGACGTTATGTTTTGAAGATGTGGCATTTGCACGGCTGACGATGCAGCCGAAAAAGAATATGATACATTGTTTCCAATATATTAACCGGAAAGCTTACGAGTATGTGCAGGATGAGATGAAAGTGAATGGCGTGGGGAATAAAGGAGGTATGCAGTGCTATGCCAGCGATATCCCCGATGATCTTTGCTATCATTGGGCGGAAGAATATTTCCGGACAGCGGATGTGAAAGAGGATGAGGAAAAAGAAGAATCATTTATCTCAAAGCAATATAAAGGTACTTCGGAGGCCAAAAACAATACGAAAAAGCCGACTGATAAAAAAGAAGGGCAGAAGAAAGAGAAAAAAATAGAGGGTGATGGCGGGCAGATATCGTTTTTGAATCAGTTATCTTTGCTTGATATGGAGAAATCGGAGGAAGAAACGGAATGAGAAAAATAGATAAACGCAGTTGTTATAAGGCTTACAAACCAGTGAGGCAGATGAATCTTAATTGTGGAGCCATACACGAAAAAGAGATTTCATATATAGTACGTACTAACGTTAGAAACATAGGACATCAGAGACTTTTGGTCCTTCATATCTATTCGAGAGAAAAAGTTGAAAAAGGTGATTTTTTACCCAAATGGACTATATTTCAGAGTAAAGATGATTACATTACACTGGAACGAGAGAATGATGGAACTACCCGGTGGAGAACGGCCGCATTTATAAATTTGGACAGAGGGCGCTGGATTATCGATCAATGTGCATTTTATTCCATAAGGGATGAGAAACATATTTCTGATTTTTTTCATAGAAGTGGTGATGGGTTAAAGATTTTAAACCGGGTACAAAATGACATATTGACCAGAAGATATAAAGAAAAACAACGCAGGAAGGAGCAGAAGATCATTTCCCGTATGAAAAACATACCACCATTGCCAAAAGGCGTTGAATCATGGGTTCGTAAAAATCTTGTGCCGGCGTATTTCTTTTATGACTATCGGAAAGGACATAAAAAACAGAAGGGAACCTGTTCTGCCTGCGGAAAAGAGGAATTCCTTGAAAATGTGAAACATAATGCGGAAGGAATCTGCCCCTCCTGCCATCACAGAATCATTATGAAGGCACGGGGACGAAGGGGGTACTTAAATGACAGGACAACTTGCCAGATCATCCAAAAAATTGGAGAAAAGGAAGTAGTAGTGAGGGTTATAAAAGTCTATTATTCCTATTATAGGAAAGAAAGCATACAGACAATGAATCTTTATGAAACGGCCCGTATTTTTGTACGAATCAGTGAACAGGGAGAAGCAGAAAGTGAAAATTATTATTATGATTATGGGAAAGGAATACGGACTCACTGGATAAAAGGGGAACGGCCACAGCTTTGGATGGGAAGTGAAAGTTATGAGGCAGATATTTGCGGTCATGTTTACTGTAATAACCTGGGACGGGCATTAGACGGAACATTCTGGCAGTATTGTCCGATCTGGTTATTTTATGAGCAGTATCATACGCCAATGGAACTGGCCCCATTTCTTATAGAGTATCAGAAACATCCCGTGCTTGAGCATTTGATAAAGACAGGATTTTATAGGCTGGTTTTAGAGTTGGTTTACCGTTCTGACTGCAGGGGGCTTCTGGACGAATCACAAAAGAGGACGCATCGGATTTTGAAAGTGGCGGCCGAAGATATCCCTTATCTTAGAAAAACAGATATAACAGAGAAGGATCTGAGGATATTTCAGGCATATTGCTGTCTTAATATAAAAGACAGACAGAGGCTGTTGGAATGGCAGTTAAAACATAAGGTAAAGTGGGACATTCTTGAAATCCTTGCATATATGACGGCACATAAAATGATGCGCTATCTGGAAAAGCAGAATTCTTTTTTATATGCAAGGAAAAATAAATATGGCTCTATCAGATATAAGGATATGCAGGCTCTTGTAAGCGAGTACAGAGATTATCTGGATATGTGCATGAAACAGAAGTATGACATGAGAAACAGTTTTGTACTTTATCCGAAAGATCTTCAGAAAGCCCATGATAAGGTGGCACACAGAACCAAATTGAAAGAGAATGCAAAGCTGAGGCGGAATTTTAAGATCGCATATCAGCATATTATGCAGCAGCTTGATTTTGAATGGAATGGAATGAAGATCGTATACCCAGCTTCACCGGAAGAAATCATTGCGGAGGGACACGCCCTTCATCATTGTGTGGGAAGTTATGTGGATCGTGTGGCAAAGAAGGAATGCATTATCTTATTTTTGAGGTTGTGTGAAGAAGCAACAAAGCCTTTTTATACCATAGAGGTGAGAAATCTGGAAGTGGTACAGGTACGGGGAATGAAAAATGATAATGCGACACCGATGGTACAGAAGTTTATGGAGCAATGGACCAGTAAGGTTCTTCAGGCGCCTGGATTATCGAACGCAGCATAATGAAAATTTTGCAGAAAACAGGGGTACGCTTAATGCTGTGTCTATGTTACAATGGAGGCAGTGTATGGGAGAGAGGAAGGTTCAATGGAGTTAAAAAGAGATATTTATAAAAAACTGCTGGATTGGAAGAAACGGGGCTCTCACAAGGTTCTGGAACTCAGGGGAGCACGTCAGGTAGGGAAAACATATATCCTGAATAAATTTGCACAAGAGAATTATAAAAATTATTTATATATTAATATGGTGCAGACAACCGGACAGGAGTTTTTGGAATGTCTGGAGAGAGCCACTGCATGGAAACCCGGAATGCCCAGAAAGGAGCAGCCGCTTCATGAGGCTATGAGCTTATTTGATGGACGTTTCTTGGATACTGAGGATACGATTGTTATAATTGATGAAATTCAGGATTCAGCAAAAGTCTATTCATTGATACGGCAATTTGCCAGGGAATTTTCCTGCCATTTCGTTGTTACGGGCAGTTATTTGGGAAAAACCCTGTCCAAAGAGTATTTTCAGCCGGTTGGTGATTTGGATATTATGACATTGGATACGCTGACATTTGAAGAATTTCTGGATGCCAAAGGAAAAAGAGATTTATATGATTCGATCGATCTGTTTGGCAGCAGCCCTCACGAAGATTATGATGAGCTGAAGCAATATTATGATCTTTATTGTCAGATTGGGGGATATCCTGCAGTTGTGAAGACTTATCTGGAAACGAAAAATTTGGAAACCTGCCGAATGGAGCTAGATCGGGTAATCCATATTTTTACAGAAGAATCCCAGAGTTATTTTGACAATGTTCTGGATATCAACCTTTTTGGACAGCTTCTGCCGGCAGTTGCGCAGACTATGATAAAGGAAAAAAAAGGTTCGGAAGACCTGATTTCTGAATTATCAAAAATTGTTTATAAACAGGAAAGCAGCCGGTTAAGTAAAAGGACGATTAACCAGGCGATTGCCTGGCTGTATCGTTCCCACATCCTGGATTTTTGCGGAAAAGCCAATGACTGTAATCCTACAGATGTTTCTGCAAACAGCCGTTTTTATTTTCTTGATGTAGGAGTATGCAGGAGTTTTCTGGATATGGCAGGAGCAGATCTGTCTTCACTTCGTGGCATTATAAATGAAAATTTTGTTTATATTGATCTGTTAAAGCGAGTACGTGCCAGAAAAATTTCGGGTACAGCGCCTATGTTTGGATTGTATAAGGAAGGGGAAATTGATTTCCTGATTAACAGCCGTGAGAATTATAAAACGTATGGTGTTGAAGTAAAAGCTGGAAAATCAGAAGGAAAAACGGCTCAATTACTTCTGAGGGATCAAAAAGTAGAGGCAGTTTATTTTTTTAAGGGAGATACTTACGGAGGAATTTCTGATAAAAAAATAACCGTCCCAATTTATTTAGTGGGACGTGTACGATTTGATTTCAAAAATGAGCAGGATGTGTAATCAGTGAAAAATGGCAGAGTTGAAAAAGGCGTGGGAAACTGCGCCTTTTTTGATTGTATCAAATTAGGATTGTTGAAAAATACGCAGCTTATACGTAAAGGATATGTATAAAGTAAAAATAAAGGAGATGGATATTTATGTTAATTGCGGTTGATCATGGAAATAAGCAGATAAAGACAGTTCACTGTGAACCGTTTGTATCAGGACTTTTGGAAAGTACAACAAGGCCATTTGGCAGGAACATTTTGAAATACAGGGATAAATTTTATTCTCTTTCTAACCAGCGTATTCCATATAAGAGAGATAAGACCGAGGATGAGCGGTTTTTTGTTCTTACTTTGTTTGGGATTGCTGAGGAGATTTTAAAATGGGATGGCTGTGAAGAAGAAACCATGCATATACAGCTGGCGGTTGGTTTGCCTCCTGCTCATTATGGTGCGCAATACAGGGCTTTTTTAAAGTATTTTTCCGGACGGGGGCTGGTAAACTTTGATTACCGGGGAAATAATTATGCTATTTATATTGATGATGTAAAATGCTACCCGCAGGCATATGCAGCGGCTGTGACCCGTTTAAAGGAGCTGATCGGGTATCCAAGGGTACTGATTGCAGACATTGGAGGATTTACGGCAGATTACCTGCTGATGCGGAATGGGGAATGTGATCTGTCGGTATGTGATTCTCTGGAAAATGGTATTATTGTCCTCTATAACCGTATTCGAACAAAGGTTAATTCTGAATTTAATGTACTGTTGGATGAAGCGGATATTGATGCTGTTCTGAAGGGACAGGGAGAAGCTTATTCTCCGGTTATCGCTTCACTTATTATTGGAATGGCACAGGATTTTGTAAATGACCTGTTCAGCAGCCTTCGGGAGAGGATGATTGATTTATCAGCAGGGGTAGCAGTTTTTGTGGGAGGTGGAGCTATTTTGCTTAAAAAGCAGATTGAAGCATCCGGAAAAGTGGGAAGATCATTTTTTGTTAATGAAATTAATGCAAATGCAAGGGGATATGAACTTTTATATCAGGCAGAAACAATAGGACGGTGAACTATATGGCTGTAAAAAAAGACAGATCACGATTTACTATTAAGTTCAATGAAAATGATCCTGCCCATAAAGAAGTGATTCAGTTATTGGAACAACAGGGAGCTCATAGCAAAGCAAACTTTATTGCCAATGCAATCCTGCATTATATAAAATGTCCGGAAACACCGGATATTTTTGTGTTAAACCATGTAGAACGAGATGTGATAGAAAAGGTTGTGATAGAACTTTTAGAACAGCAGAATACAAAAATTCAAAAGCCTTCAGGACCAATACAAATTGCAAGGCAGGGACATTCAGATAAGGAAGCTGAGGTGGATAAGGAAATGGTTTCCGTAATTCAGGATACACTGTTTGCTTTTAGAAACAGCTGAAAAGAGACACAGATCGAAAGGATGTGATCTATGTCTCTTTTCCAAGAACTGCAAGAATATAGGAATTTATGATATCTTCCAGATAATGATATTGAGCAGGCGATAATTCTGAAATCCGATTCATAAGAAGAGGGGAGTCAGATGCATTGATTTTCCCCAGCAGCAGATAATCGGTACTGATATCGAGGGCCGAGCAGATTTTTATAATATTTTCCGGCCGAAGAGCCTTTTGCCCCAGTTCAGCACTTGATATTGTCTGGGGAGTAAGGTTAGCACGTTCAGCCAGCTGTTCCTGATTTAATCGTAACTGCTTTCGGCGTGAATAAATGCGCTTTCCCATTTGTGTCAATAAGTCATCCATAGTGAGTCTCCTTTGCTATAGTTAAATTTTATCCACTATGATTGAAATAATTAAGCGGTTATGGATGTTTTTTATCATCCATAACAGGTATAATGAAATGGAAAGCATGGATTATCAAAATTAAAATTGAAAGGACAGAATCATATGAGCTATAATAGGCGGAGGGCATTGATAGTACGAAAAGCAGCTGGAGGTCTTATGATATTTAAAAATAAGTTTTTAAATATAGCAGTGTGTGATGATGATAAAATTTTATGTTCAGAATTAGAAACCATGTTGAAACAGATTGCAGAGCAGTTGAATATACACGTTGAGATAAGCGTCTGGTTCTCAGGAGAAACATTGCAGGATTATTTGAATAAGGGAAATCGGGTCGATCTGGTCTTCTTAGATATTGAACTGATGCGTCTGTCGGGAATTGACCTTGGACATTATATCAGAAAAGAATTAAACAATATAAATATTCAGATTGTTTATATTTCTTCCAAGACGAGTTATGCGATAAAGTTATTTAAAACACAGCCATATGATTTTCTGATCAAGCCTATTAAGGAGTCAGATTTGATACAGGTGCTTAAAGGCATTTTAAAAGTAACAGAAACAAAAAATCAGATATTCAACTATCAAAATGGACGGGAAATCTACAGCATAGAGTATGATGATATTTTGTATTTTAAAAGCGACAGGCATAAAGTTCTTGCAGTGACGAAAGATAAGGAGATTGTATTTTATGGAAAATTAAATGATGTAGTAGGTAAGGTTCCGCCTCAATTTTTATTGATACATAAATCGTATCTCATCAACAGAGATTATGTTATAAGATATACCTTTGAATTTATCGAAATGAAAAACCACGATATGCTGCCGATCAGTAAGGCATATCAGAAAGAAGTTCGGGATAAATTATGCTGTAGAGGAGAAATGCTGGAATGAGTATAGAGAACTTTTTGATCTTTATACCTACAAATCTGTTTAGAACCTATGTTCATATGAGATTTTTAGGGCTGTTTTTGGAACATCCAAAAGAGAAGGCAAAACACTGGATCCAATTTGGAAGTATGACGTTTTATTTTCTGCTTAATAGTTTCGGATACATATTATTTCATAATCCCAGGGTTAATATACTTACAAATATAGTTGGCTTATTTGTGGTGTCGCTTTCATTTCTGGGAAATATTAAGAAGAAAATCTTGTCTGTCTGTATTATTTATGCGCTTAGTATGTTGTGTGATGTAATTGTGGTGATATCCTGTGTTGGTTTTACTGTGGATCGTTCGATCAGCGAGCTGTTGGGAGTAATGACAGCACTTTTGATCACAGTTTGTGAGCTGCTGGCAGAAAAGCTGATATATAAGAAAAAGAATCCGAATTTTATCTCACCTAATTGGATGTTCCTGCTTTTTATCCCGCTATGCAGTATTGGAATGATCCATCTGTGTATTATAGATAATCTGGCAGACAGGAATTTTATTGTACTGGTTGGTATAGGGCTGTTAGTGATCAATATTATTTCTTTTTTCCTTTACAGCGCCATGGAGAGGACCTATCTGGTAAATTTGGAAAATGAATTGCTGATTCAGACCTCAGACATATATAGGCATCAATTGGATATTATTATGAAAACTCAGGATCAGATCCGTTCTCTTCAGCATGATATGAAATATCATATAAGAGCGCTTTTAGCCATGGCCGGTTCTGGAAATACAGAAGGGATGATTTCTTACCTGGAAGAGATGGAAAAAGAAACAGCAAATCCGGATCAGTATGTAGATTCGGGAAATAAAGAGCTGGATGGAAATCTGAATTACTTATTAAAAGAAGCAAATCATAAGCTGAAAGACGTATCTGTAAAGATAGTTGTTCCATCAGGGGCATTTACATCATCATTTGATATTAATGTTTTGCTGAGTAATCTATTGGAAAATGCGATTACAGCATCAGAAAATACGCAGGAAAAAATGCTGCATTTGAAACTGATTACCAAAAAAGGATTGCTGTATATTGAGATTGAAAATAGTTATAATGGAATTATCAGTGAAGAGAAGGGCAGATTTTATACAACAAAAAATAATAAGGCAATCCATGGCTTCGGCTTGAAGAATGTAAAAAGAATTGTTGAAAAACATAATGGAACACTGGATATAACATATTCAGAGGAACGATTTCGTATAAATATTATGTTATATTTAACAAATTTAGTTAAAGAATTATAAATAAAATAGCAATTGTAATAAATAGGGTATATGGCATAGCGCACTATATCCTATTTTTTCTATAGTATAATAAATACATTAAAACCAGAAAATTTATATTAATAAAACTAATTATGTCATTAAACCATACTAATTATGTCAATTATCAGTACATAATAGGATTTTGCTTTATAATATCGACAGCTGTAGTAAATACGGGCAGCAATATTTAATATGAAAATGGAGGAAACGTATATGAAGATGTCAAACATGAAGAAGAACCTTGGAAGTTTAATTGGTAAGGCAGCCGTTTCAGTGGCAAAGATAGAGGCAAATGCAGCATGTACATACCTCACCTATCAGCCCAAGAAACCGGACGCATTAAAGAAAATGAGAAAGTTCTAAGTGATTCATAAAATTTCCGGATGTCTGATATCCTTCTGTGATGTACAGCCAGAGGAGAGGGAAGTCATTGAATACGGACTTGAACAGGGAATAAGTGCAGGATTAGGTATGCTGATAACCGTGTTGGTTGGATATGCGTTAAAGATTGGCCCGGAAAGTCTGATTTTTTTGATGGCTTTGATTCCATTGCGAATGTATGCAGGAGGATATCATGCGTCTACTCGTGGACGTTGTGCCTGTATTTCAGCAGTGTTGATGATAATTGCATTTTTGATAATCAAGTACAGTACATTATCATCTCTGACAGCTTTGATCTTGGGGGGGATTGAAGCAGGTATCTTATATTACCTCATACCAGTAGACGGGAATGAGAAATTGGAAGATATCGAACGAGAAGTATATCGGAAGAAAGGCCGAAATATTCTCATTATGGAGACATTGTTGTTTGTTATCACAATAGACAGATTTGGAACTATATTTATTACAGTATTTTCTATTGCTTTAATTTTATTATTTTGGGAAATAATTAAAATTAAAAGTTAGGATTACCGTTAAAAATAGGCTATATCTAATTAGTTTGAGGAGGTTTTTTATGAACGTGTCAGAGATTGTTAGTATTTTAGCAGAATATCAAATTACTTTAACGGAGAAAGAGATTGAAAAAATACCAGAGAAAGGTATTTCCTTATCGGAAAAGGTACGCTTGGGATCAATCCGATATTAAGAAATAATAATTATCTAATTTTTTAGAAATAATCAGTGGATTAGAATGCTTTATTTTTGAAAAAAGTACGATGTGATTTGTAAAAAGTAACATACAAGGTATCCTGATATAGCCTATTTTTTTAAAAATGTGTATATGTATTTTGAATTATTTTTATATGTGTATTAAAAATCTATATGAATATTAACTATAGAGACTATCAGTGTATATAATATGTCGTACAGTTGTACCCTTCTTTATAATATTTATTAAGAAATTATTATACTTGGAAGGTTTCTGTACGATATTTTTATATGGAAAGAAAGTGGAGGAAATTACTTTGAAGATTTTAACATTAATAGATTCAAATTGGGTTGATAAAGAAGTTGATTTATCAGCATCATGGATAAATATAAGTAACGTATATTATAAAAAATTATCAGAGGCAAATTATCTTCTGATTGATTCCTTTTATAATCTTATTGATATAGTCCCGCAAAGTGTTATTAGAATTGATGATGGAAATTTATATACATCTTTATCTAATAGATATAATACATACATGAGTAGTGGAATTGATGGCATAAAGGATGTTTATAATGCAAATCTAAATAAAATATTAGAGAGAAGAAAAATTACAGTTTTTACAATTTGCCCTACTTATTCATGCAATATGGCTTGTATATATTGTTTTGAGCGCCGTTATGACACAAGTAATGAAGTAATTTCACAGGAAAAACTAAATCAATTATTAGAGCACTTAGAAAATGAAATTAAAAAAATAAGAGTTGATGATCCGTCACATACTATTCGGATTGAATTTTTTGGAGGAGAACCGTTACAAAAAGAAACCCAAAATATAGTAAAGCAGGTATTAATGTTTGCACGTAAATTAAAGTGTGAACTTAGTATTGTAACGAATGGATATTTATTATGTGAATATGCCCCCTTACTTATACAATATAGAGACTTATTGGTTGAAGTTATGGTGACTTTAGATGGACCAAAAGAAATTCATAATTTAGTGCGTCGATCAAGAAAAGGCAATGATGATGCTTTTCAGAAGATAGTTCAAGGCATTGACTTGTATTTAAAATTAGAAATACCAATCAATGTTTCCACTAATGTAGATAGGAATAATGCGGGTACTATTAAACAATTATTTGATTTTTATAATCAAATGAATTGGGTTAATAACCCATATTTTGTAGCAGAAATTGGAAGAGTGTATGATAGACCTGCTTCGAAAGAGAGTTCTAATATAATGAGTGAAGTAGATATTATTAAAATTTTCCTTGAAATGTTCCCTGATGGCAATGGACCAAAATGGTTAAGATTTGGATTTTTAAAAATAACGGAGCAAGTAGCACAAAAATTTCATATTGCATTTAATCAAGATGAATATGGAAGAGTACCATTTCATTATTGTTGGTCGACATCTCCAGTTATAACAGGTTATTATATTGATCCATTTTTAAATACTTTTAGGTGTACCACAACGGTTGGTTTTTTTAAATACTCTCTTGGTAACATAAACGATATAGATTACAAATCTTTTAATAACAGTAAAATATGGGGGAATAGTAATGTATTTACTCATAAAGAATGTTTAAGTTGTAATATTGGCGGATTTTGTGGCGGTGGATGTGTATTGGAAAGAGAGGCTAGAGGAAAGCAAATTTGTTTTAATGAGAAAAAGACATTTGAACGTTTTATTGATGAGATCATTGTTCCAATTGTAAAAAATGTGTTCGATAAACTAAGCTTATGAAAAATTATATAAATAAATATTTTTTTAATTGTATTATTTGGTGTGCAATAGAACAAATATTTGTGGCAATGTCGACGGTATGCATGATTAAAATGGGACAGTCTATTGTTGAAAAAGATGAAATACTAAGATGGAGTTGTTTATTTATCATACTTCTTTTTATTGTATTTATTCCGCGCTATGGCTATCAACGCAGTTTGACAAAGGCCAAATATAATACATTTCGAATGTATATGGAAGATTTTCTAAACTCATATAAATATAAGACTTATTTATGCAAAGAAATTGAGTTTATAAATCCAAGAAAGACATTTTTTCATAATGAAACATGGAACGTTATTAATGAGAGTTATGATTTTATTTTAGATTTTATTTTAACATTATTTAATGTCTGTTTTAATGTTGGAATTATTGGTTTTGTTATAAGTAAAGAATTTATTTTTTCATATATGTTCGCTTTTTTAATTGCATTGGTATTTTGTGTATGGTCTCAAAAAAAAGCAGAAGATTTGACCATGAAGTTTCAGGATAGACATGTAAAGATGAATAGTACAGTGCTTTATGGTTGGGATACTATATTAGCATCTAATGTCTACAATTGTAATTTGTGGAATAATGCACTGGGGGCTTCTATTGAAGAAACTATTAAATACGCTATACGAAAACTAAGGTATATAAGCAGTATGTCTGGTGTGGCTATGGTAATCAGTTCAGCTCCAGTGTTTATAGTATTGATTCATAGTTTATTGTTTAGTACTGATATGGAAGAAATTTCTGCATTAATTGTTACCTTACCGCGACAAATCAACACAATTCAGTATTTGAATATATTTATCACATTATTGATGGGATGGAATGGTGTGTATGGAAAAATTCAGGGGTTAAAAAAAGCAATTGTAATTCCAAAAGAATTAGAGTTTAAAGAACGCTATGTTAAATTTAACAGTATTACTATCCAAAAAGAGGGAATGAATTACAATTTTAAATCTATGGATAAACTAATATGTTGGATAGAATCGAAAAAAACAGGGAGAATTACTGTGAGAGGAGGGAATGGAACAGGAAAATCTACACTTATAATTGGTTTAAAAACTTATTGGAAAGATAATGCATATTATTTTTCTCCGAATCTTTTAATATATTTTTCAGATTCTTTAAACAGTTCATTATCAACAGGCGAACTTGTTTTATTACATTTGGAAGAAATCTTTAAGAATGTCAAATATCAAATACTGCTTTTGGATGAGTGGGATGCGAATTTAGATGTATTTAATATCGAAAAGATTGATGATCTTATAGATAAGATATCTGAAAAAAAATGTGTAATTGAAATTAGACATCGTAACGAGTCATCTTCATTGAAATGAAATAGTTACAAAAATAGGGGTAGGAAGTATAGTTAAGATTTTATAACTGTAGAAATATATGTGGGACTATAGCTCAGGTAGTAAGTACTATCGGAGCTGTAGTCCTATTTTTGCTCTGAAATGGAAATGTTTGTAAAATATGTCAGTGAATGCACCTAATTATGCCAATGTGGAGTTACCTTAATTTTTTGAATTTATAATTGGCAGATATCGTATGATTTATCGATTGAAATAAACAAAGGATATTATACGAAAATCGTATACAATTGCTGGAGGGCACGCATATTTTCATCACATCTTTTTATAAAATGGCTGATTCAGTACAGTAGTGCGGAATTGGCCGTTTTTCTATTTTAAAATAATATTATATCATTGCCGGAACCCTCCTGTGACTCAAGTTTCTATTGAAATCTTG
>JABLTT010063311.1_pt1 | contig 28668 bp, 30 predicted proteins | sample 7160061 | NCBI WGS metagenome assembly JABLTT01 (sample SAMN14651232, study PRJNA627086) | human gut metagenome | isolation source: feces | host: Homo sapiens
CCGGCCGCCAGGGCCCGGGCAATGGCCACCCGCTGCCGCTGGCCGCCGGAAAGCTGGGCCGGGTAGGCCTCCGCCTTATCCAGCAGGCCCACCGTATCCAGCAGCTGGGCTACTTTTTCTTGTATCTGCTTTTTGGGCGTCCGGGCCAGCTCCAAAGGCAGGGCCACATTGCGGGCGATGGTCCGCTGGGCCAGCAGGTTGTAGCCCTGGAACACGATGCCGATGCGCCTTTGCAGCTGGAGCCTCTGGTGCTTGTTCAGCCGGTCGCAGCGGACGCCGTCAATGGCCACCGTGCCCTCGGTGGGCTGCTCCAGCAGGGCCATGCACCGCAGCAGGGTGCTCTTGCCCGCGCCGCTCATGCCGATGATGCCGCAGATCTCCCCTGGGGGAACGTGCAGGGATACGTTTTTCAGCGCCCGTACCTGGCCGCCTTTTGTCTCAAAGACTTTGGTGACTTGTTCGATCCGAATCATAAAGACCTCCTACAATAATATTTACGGTTTAAGGCGCGGCAGCCAGCCGCGTCTTTTTCCATCTCAAAGCCGAAGCTGTTAGAATGGGAGAGTAAATGGCCTGACAGTAAAAACCCTGGGCCAACACGCCCGTAACGGAGTCCGTCAGCCGCCTCTTTCATTCGCAGCATTCGATTTGCGCAGGTAGAGCCACCTTGTGCGCTCGTGTCACCCAGGAGATTGAACAGGCAATGAGTAAAGGGCGGAAAGCCATATCCAATCACAAGGAGGAGCAAAATGAACGCAGTAGGGATCGATGTTTCCAAAGGAAAAAGCATTGTGGCTGCCCTGCGGCCAATGGGTGAAGTGGCGTTGTTGCCGCAGGAATTTCTCCATACCGAAGTAGGTCTGGAGCAGATGGCCTACACCATCATTGCACTGGGGGAAGATACCCGCGTCATCATGGAGGCCACCGGGCGCTACCATGAGCCGGTTGCGGCGGCACTGCATGAGTACGGCATTTATGTCTGCGTCCTGAATCCGCTGTTCATCAAGCAGAGCGGGGGCGGCTCTATCCGCAAGGTCAAGACCGACAAGGCAGACGCCATGAAGATCGCCAAGTACGGCCTTGACAACTGGGTGGATCTGCGGGAATATACTCCTATGGACACTGTGAGACAACAACTGAAGCTGTGCAGCCGCCAGTACAACCTCTACATGAAAACGGTGATATCGCTGCAAAACAATCTCATTTCGCTGACCGACAAGACCTTTCCCGGTGTGAACGAACTGTTCTCCAGCCCGGAGCGTGCTGACGGCCACCAAAAATGGGTGGATTTTGTCATGACATTCTGGCACTGCGACTGCATCTGCGGCGTCAGCGAGAAGGTATTCACCGAGCGTTACCAGAAATGGTGCAAGCGCAAGGGCTACCATTTCAGCCCGGAAAAGGCTTTGGATATCTACGCTGGAATCTGCGGTCATTTCACCACGCTGCCGAAGAATGACAACACAAAGCTGCTTATTACCACAGCCGCTCAACAGTTGCTTGCAGACAAGATGACGCTGGCCGCACTGCGGGCCGAGATGACAAGGCTTGCCATGCAACTCCCAGAGTACGATATCGTGCGCGCCATGTACGGGGTTGGCGAAACCACTGCCGCGCAGCTCATGGCTGAGATCGGCGATGTGCGCCGTTTTCCGCGCCGCAGTTCTATCGTTGGCTTTGCGGGCGTTGATCCCGGCGTGGATGAATCCGGCAAGCACAGCGCCAAGAGTGTTCCCACCACAAAGCGCGGCTCTCCTCATCTGCGGAAAACGCTGTACCAGATCGTCTGCACATATCTCAGAAAAGCGCCAGCAAACGAGCCGGTGTACCAGTTTCTCGATAAGAAACGCGCTGAGGGCAAGCCGTACTTTGTATACATGACCGCCGCACAAAACAAGTTCCTGCGTATCTACTACGCCCGCGTGAAGGAATGCCTGGAGGCTTTTGACGCACAGCAAAGCATCTCACAAGGATAAATCAGGTTGATACTTTACCACGGCTGGCGAAGCTTTTTCTCCAGTCTGTTTTGTTATGCCCTTTTTCAGTCGCGCGAATTTTGCGGGACTTTTTTCATTTCAGCTATTGACTTTTGTTTGCAGGACTCCGTTCTCCTGTCGGGCGGGCAACAAAAAAGCTCCCGCCCTTTCCAGACTTTGTGCCTGTTAAGGGCGAGAGCACTACGGCTTCGCGTTACCACCTTACTTCGCCTATGCCTCACGGCATACGCCTCTTCGAGTACGGGCCCCCTTCCGGCCGGCCGATACCCTATTGCTGTAACGGGCAAACCCGTCATCGCCTGATGGAATTCCTCCACTCGGGATGCGACTCCGAGACCATGTTCAGCGCCTTTGCTCTTTGCCCCTTTTCAGCTGCCGGGGCTCTCTGTAAAAGGCTCATTGCGCCTACTCTTCTCTTCATTGTCTTTGCGGTTTGTGAATTTGGTTTTCAGTTTACGCCCATCCGGGCGGCCTGTAAATTCGCAAAAACGCCAATTTAAATTTGCTCAAATCCGTATCCATTGTTCATTTTGACTATTTTGCATTTTATGGTTGACAACGGGCAGACAAACGTTTAGTATTTATTTGTTATCCTTGTCCGCACAGAAGGTGCGGGCCATACGTCCAAAAGGAGGTGCGAATAGTATGCCGAAGATCACAGGCAAGTACGAGACTGTATTTATTGTGGATGTCACTCTGGGCGAAGAGCAGATCGCCGCCACTGTGGAGAAGTTCAAATCGCTGATCGAATCCAATGGCACAGTGACCAACGTGAACGAATGGGGCAAACGCCGCCTGGCTTATCCCATCAACGACATGCACGAGGGTTATTATGTGCTGATCGAGTTCGAGAGCAACCCGGAATTCCCCCACGAGCTGGATCGTATCTACAACATCACCGACGGCATCATGCGTTCCCTGATCGTGGCCCAGGCCTAAGGAGGGGTACCCATGCTGAACAAAGCGATTTTGATGGGCCGGCTCACCGCCGATCCCGAATTGCGCCACACCCAGAACAACACGCCGGTCACTTCTTTCACCCTGGCTGTCAACCGCAGCTACGGCAAAAACGAGCAGACCGACTTTATCGATGTGGTGGCCTGGCAGCGGACAGCCGAATTTGTCTCCCAGTGGTTCCATAAAGGGATGCTGGTGGCAGTGGCTGGCCGGATCCAAACCAGGACTTGGGAAGACAAGACCGGTCAAAAACGCAAATCGGTAGAAGTTGTGGCGGATGAAGTGCATTTCGCCGAATCGAAGAAGGATTCTCAATCGCAGCCCCGCAACGATGGCGCCATCCCCTTTGATGTGATGCCTGGCGGCAACGAGTTCTCCGAACTCAGCGCCGACGACAGCGAGCTGCCCTTCTGACCCAATATCGAAAAAAGGAGGACATACCACCATGGCCAATGAGACCAGAAGCGACCGCCCCATGCGGGAGCGCCGTCGCCGCAAAGTGTGCCAGTTCTGCGTGGACAAAGTCGAGCACATCGACTATAAGGACACTGCCAAACTGCGCAAATATATGTCGGACCGTGCCAAGATCCTGCCCCGCCGCATGACTGGCACCTGCGCCATGCATCAGCGCCAGCTGACCGAGGCCATCAAGCGGGCCCGCCACTTGGCTCTGCTGCCCTACACTTCCGACTGATCCCAAATGGATCCCTGCCCTCTGCGGATTTCCGCAGGGGGCTTTTGTTTTGCTTTTGGCAAGAAACCGCCCTTTTCCCGCAACATATGCACTTGTGACGCCCGGGGGCCTATATTAAAATGAAGGGGGGTATTTCCCCAATCCACCCAGAGGAGAGATCGGATATGCTGGATTCCGCCCAGACCATCGTCACCCAAATCTTTATCATGTTCCTGCTGATGCTGGTGGGGCACCTGCTCTACCGCCGCCGCATCATCGACAGCCAAGGCTCCCAGCAGCTCTCCTCCCTGCTGCTCAACATCGTCACGCCGGCGGTGCTCATCACCTCCTTCCAGCGGCCTTTTGCCCCGGGGGAGGCCAAGATGCTGGCCACTGCGTTTTTCTTTGCCCTCCTCAGTTATGTGCCGGCTATCCTGCTGGCCCGGCTGCTCTATGGCCGCAGCCCGGCCCCCTATGCCAAAGACGCCCAGATGTGCCTGATCTTTTCCAACAACGGCTTTATGGCCCTGCCCCTGCTGGAAGCCCTGCTGGGCAGCACCGGCGTGTTCCTGGGCTCGGCCGGCATCGTCACCGGCACGGTGATCGCCTGGACCTACGGCGCCCGGATGCTGTCGGGCGAAAGCCGGGTCAATTTCAAAAAGATCTTGCTCAACCCGGGCACCCTGGCCCTCATCGGCGGCCTGCTGCTCTTCTGCTCCCCCTGGAAACTGCCCATGCCCGTGTTCCGGGCGGTGGAGTACCTGGGCAGCCTGAACACGCCCCTGGCCATGCTGGTGCTGGGCATCTACCTGTCCCAATCCCATGTGCTGGCCTGCCTGAAGGACAAAACGGTCTACCTGCTCTCTGTGCTCAAGCTGGCGGTCATCCCCCTGCTGGCCATGGCCCTGCTCTATCTGCTGGGCGCTTCGGAGCTGGTGGCCACAGCGCTGCTCATCGGCACGGCGGCCCCCAGCGGCGTCATCTCCGCCATGATGGCCCAGATGTTTGGCACCGACCACTTTTTCAGCACCCGCATCATCGCGGTGACCACTCTGTTTTCCGCCGTTACCATGCCCTTGTTCCTGCTGGTCCTCCAGCTGTTGTGGTAAAAGCGCCGCTACCCTTGTTGGCATCCCGCCCATTGCCCCGGCCGCCTGTCTGGCAGCCGGGGCAAAAAATATGCTCTCCCCGGGTCCTTCCCTGCCGTCCGGCAAAGCAGGCCTTCTTGCCTCAGCCCTGGGAAAAGGGGGCCAGCTCCACGGTCTTGGTGGCGGTGTGGCGCACAAAGGCGCTGTCGTGCTCCACGAATACCATGGTGGCCCGGCTGTCTTGCACCGCTTCTTCCAGCTGCATCCGGGTGATCACATCGATGTAATTCATGGGCTCATCCCACAGGTAGAGCATATAGGGCCGGCAAAAGGCCAAGGCCAGCAGCACTTTCTTCCGCTGCCCTTCGCTCATCTGTTCCACCGGCCGCTCCAGGTGCCGCCTCTCCAGGCCCATCTGCCGCAGCAGGGCCAGCAGCAGGCTCTCTTCCACCTGCTGCTGCCGGGCCAGGTCCCGCAGGCCGCCCCGCAAGTGGTGGGTCTGCTGGGGCACGATGTTCTGCTCCAGGCCCGGCGCCCGGTAAAAAGACCCGGTATAGGCCACATCCTCCCCGGCGCACAGGCGCAGCAGCGTGCTCTTGCCCGCCCCGTTGCGGCCCAGGATGGCCAGCCGCTCCCCCTGCTCCAGGGTGAGATCCAGCGGGCGGCACAGGGGGCGCCCGCCCTGGTACAGCACCAGGCCCCGGGCCTCCAAGAGCCGGCGTTTGGGCGCTTCCCGGGGCTGGAGCGCCAGGGATGCCTCCAGTTCGGCGTCTTGCAGCAGGCTCTTTTTTTGCTGGATGCTCTGCTGCTGGCGGCGTTCCAGGTTTTTGGCCCGCTGCATCATCTTGGCCGACTTGTGGCCGATGTAGCCCCGGTCCGGCCGCAGCCCGGCATTCCGGCTGCCTTTTTTGGTCTTTTCCACCGCATCCGACCAGCCGCTGGTCCGCCGGGCCGCCTCTTCCATGCGGCGGATCTCTTTTTTCAGCTTTTCATTCTGCTGCAGTTCCAGGGCGTCTTGCTGCTGCCTGTTTTGCTGCCAGGTGGAAAAGTTGCCCGCCTGGACCTGGATGGTCCGCCGGTTGATGGAGAGGATGTGGTCCACACAGGCGTCCAAAAAGTCCCGGTCGTGGGATACCAGCAAAAACCCTTCTTTGCCCTGGAGATACCGGGCCAGCTGCCGGCGGCCCTGCTGGTCCAGGTGGTTGGTGGGCTCGTCGATCAGCGGGAAGGCGCCTTCCCCCGCAAACAGGGCCGCCATGAGCAGCCGGGTCTGCTCCCCGCCGCTCAGCGTGGCAAAGGGCCTGTCCAGCGCCTCTTCGGGCACTTTGAGCAAAGAGAGCTCCCGCTGCAGCTGCCACTGCTCGCAGTCCCCCGCCCCTTGCAGGGCCACTTGCCAGGCCGTGGCCTGCCGGTCTTCCACCGGGCAGGGGAAATACCGGAAATCCGTGCTGGCGGCAATGGTGCCGCCGTATGCCATCTGTCCCATGAGCAGCCGCAGGAACGTGGTCTTTCCCCGGCCGTTGCGGCCGATGAACCCCAGCTTCCAGCCGGTGTCCAGCTGAAAGCTCACATCCTCGAACACGTTGTCCGGGCTGCCGTCGTATCCAAATGTCAAATGCCTCACATCGATCAAAGACATGGCCATTCCTCCTTCTCGGTCCCCAGCGCAGGATGCCGGCCCACACATGCAAAAAGGCCGCGGGAAAGTCGATCTTCCCGCGGCCTTGGGCTTGCTGCCTAGGGCGCGCCAAACAGCGCCCTGCTCTTTTGAAAAGCCGGTATCCTGCGCATCAAACTTTCCTTGCTTTTGGCGCAGCAAGACGAAGGGGCGCCTGCCCCGGCCATTGCCGCGCTCTTTGGTTTTCAGCAAGAAAAGTGACGCACGCTCTCAGCTCCTGTCTTTTGGGTTCCAGGCCATATCCCGGCCTGGGCACTGTTATATCACGTTTGTTCCGGTTTGTCAACCGCGGCCCACTGCTGCAAAAAATCCAGCACGTCGCCGTAGACCTGCTGCCGGTTCAGCTCGTTGAGCACCTCGTGGCGGGCGCCGGGGTACAGCTTGAGCTGCACATGCCGCACGCCGCTGCGCCGCAGCCGGTCGTAGACTTTGCGCACGCCCCGGCCGTAATCGCCCACCGGGTCTTGGTCGCCGCTGACCAGCAGGATGGGCAATTCCCGGGGCACCTGCTGGAACCACTCTTTTTTGTTGCAGCGGTAAATGCCGGTGAACAGGTCGCCAAAGGCGCTGGCGGAAAAGGTGAACCCGCACAAAGGGTCTGTGATGTAGGCGGCCACCCGCTCCCCATCCCGGCTGAGCCAGTCAAAGGGTGTCTTGGGCTTGTGCACCCCCCGGTTGAAGTTGCCGAACGCCAGCTTGTCCAGCCACCGGCTGGGCTTTTGGCTGCCATGGCCCTGGGCCAGTTTTTTCACCAGGGCTGCGGCGGGCAAAACGGGCCGGCTGCTGCCCGTGCCGCTGAGGACCGCCCCCTGGAGCTTTTGCCCATAGCGGGCCAGATAGAGCCGGGCCGCAAAAGAGCCCATACTGTGGCCCAGCAAAAAATAGGGGATACCCGGGTATTGGCCCTGCATATAAATGGTGAACAGATGCAGGTCGGTGACCAGGGCGTCAAACCCGTCTTTGGGGGCCAGGTACCCCAGGTTTGCCTGGTTTGGCGCTGTCTGCCCGTGGCCGATGTGGTCGTTGCCGCAGGCCAGGAACCCCTGGGTGCACAAATACCGCATGAATTCATCGTAGCGGCCGATGTGTTCCGCCATGCCGTGGCTGATCTGCACGATGCCCCGGGGCTGGGCCAGCGGGCTGTAGATCTTGGCGTAGACCGTATCCCGGCCGTTGGCCGATGGGAACCGGTGTTCCCGCACTTCATATTGCTGTATCATCATTCCATTCCCCGCCGGCAAGGCCGGGCGGATCTCCTCTCTGCACAATTGGCGGGCGGCAGGCCATGGCCCCGCCCTCCGCTTTATTGTACTGCATCGCCGGGCAAAAATCCAGCGTCCTCCCCTTTTTGCGGGCGTTTTTTCCGAATTTGTTACAACTTGGTGACAACGGCTGCTTTTTTCCCGGCATTTCGGCAAAAAATTTTTGGTTTCGGGGGCAAATCCCCTTTTACCGCCCCAATTGTTATGCTATACTGTAGCTGGCAGGGGGCTCCCCCCTTGTCCGGCTGTTTGGGGCCAGGCTCCACTGCCGCCGGGCAATGCCATTGTACCATGGCTCTGCCGCAAAAAATACAGAACCAGGAGGGGTTTTCATGTCCGGTGTCTTTTCTCCCTTTTCCCTGGGCCCGCTGGCCCTCAAAAACCGGATCGCCCGGTCGGCCACCCAGGACAATTTGGGCGGCAGCCAGGGGCAGATCACGCCGGCCGAAGCTCTCCTTTACCAGGAGCTGGCCAAAAACCAGGTGGCCCTGCTCTTTAGCGCCCACGCCTATGTGACGCCGGAGGGCAAAGCCTCCCCCACCCAAAACGGGCTGGAAGACGAGCGGAACCTGCCCATTTTGGAACAGATCGCCGGGCAAGTCCACGAGCAAGGCGCCAAAATGGTGATGCAGCTCAGCCATGCCGGAGAAAAGTCGGTCTCCAGCCGGCCCTTGGGGCCCGACGGCATGAGCCTGCAAGACTTGCGCCAGGTGCGGGACGCCTTTGTCCAGGCGGCCATGCGGGCCCAGCGGGCGGGGATGGACGGCGTGCAGATCCACTGCGCCCACGGCTACCTGCTCTCCCAATTCCTCTCCCCGTTGCAGAACCACCGGCAGGATGCCTACGGCGGCTGCCCGGAAAACCGCTTCCGCCTGGCGCTGGAGATCATACAGGGCATCCAGGATGCCTGCGGCGGCCTGCCCATTTTGATCAAAATCAACAGCAACCTGCCCGATGCCCAGGCCGACCTGGCTTTTGAAGGGGATCTGGAGACGGTCCTCCACCTGTGCCGGCAGGCCGGTGTGGCGGCCGCCGAGGTCAGCGGCTGTGATTTCCGCAGCTTTCCCCGGCAGGCCCCGCCCTATTACCTGGCCCGGGCCGCCCGGCTGCGCAAAGCCTGCGGGCTGCCCCTTCTGCTGGTGGGCGGCATCCGCAGCGATGCCCACATCCGCCAGGTGCTGGAAGCCGGGCTGGACATGGTCTCCCTGTGCCGCCCGCTGATCTGCCAGCCGGACCTGGTCCTGCGGCTGCAGCAGGGGCCTTACACCTCTCCCTGCCTCAGCTGCAACCAGTGTTTTGCCGCCATCGGCACAGAGGGCCGCACCTGTGTGCTCCACACCAAAGGCGCCGACCGCCAAAGGCTGGGGCTGTAGCCTTGTCCGGGCCCCATCCGCCTGCACCGGACACCCTTTTTGGCACAGAGGGTGTCTTTTCTTGCCCATCCTTCCCGGGAAGTCCCCAAAATTCCAAAAAAATTTTGCGACCCCCAAACTTTTATCCGCCATCCATCATCTAATCCTATAGAAAAACATTTCACTGCCAAGGGGATACTTCTTATGAAACACCGCAGACGCAGCCGGCGCCGCAGAAGACGTCTGGCGCTCCTTTCTTCCATCTTGCTGTTCACCGGCCTGGGGGTGGCCACTTTCGCCGCTGCCATGAGCCGTTTTCCCATCCACGCCGTACCGCCTGCCGCTGCGGACCAGGTCCCGCCCGAGACCGGATCCGTTTCCCAGCCAGAGGCGGCCGATCCGGCAGAGGCCGGGTCTTCCCAGGATACCCCGTCCCAAGACCCCAGCGTGCTGGCCCCGGAGGGATCCGGCTCCTCCGCTTCCGGCTATGATTACGGGGCGCCGGTGCCCCTCTCCCAGGCTGCTGGGCAAGATTATTTCAGCGACGTGCTGTTCGTGGGCAACTCCATCACCGACGGCGTCAGCCGCTATGGCGTGGCCCCTTCGGCCACGGTGGCTGCCCGGAACGGCCTGACCGTCTCCAAAGCCCTCACCGACCCGTCGGTCACCCAAGGCCAGAGCCGGGTCAGCCTGGAGCAATACCTGAAGACCCATCAATTTGGAAAGATCTATCTGATGTTCGGCATGAACGAGCTGGGCTGGCCCAGGGAAGAGCAGTTCATCCGCCGCTACAGTGAGTTGATCGATTCGCTGTGGCAGCTGCAGCCCAACGCCGTCCTCTATGTGCAGAGCATCTTCCCTGTCACTGCGGAGCGCTCCGCCCAAGACAGCACGTTTAACAACCAGCGCATCCAGCGGTACAACCAGCTGCTGCAGCAGCTGTGCGCCGAAAAGCACGCCCTGTTCCTGGATACTTACAGCGCTTTGGCCGACGAGACCGGGGCGCTCCCCGCCGATGTGAGCCCCGACGGCATCCACATCAACAAATCTGCCTACCAAACCTGGATGGATTACATCCTCACGCATACCTGGGAGGGAACCAACCCATGAAAAAGCAACTGACTGCCCTGGCCCTTTCGGCCCTGCTGTTTGCCGCAGCGGCCAGCGGCTGCAACCAGACGGAAACCAATACATCCGCCCAGCAGGACCCGGACCCCGCCGCCCTGGCCTCCGCCCTGCTGGAAGGCGGCTCTTTTGACGACCAACTGTCTGAGACCGACCAACAGGCCGCCATGACCGTGCTGGGGCTGGACCCGGAGCAGGTGGACCAATGCACCGCCTACATGGGCACCGGCGCCACGCCGGAAGAAGTGGCCGTGATCCGCGCCACCGATGCCAGCGCCGCCAAAGAGGTGGCCCAGGACCTGGACGCCCACCTGCAGCAGCTGGAATCGGATTACGCCAGCTATGCACCAGACGAAGTGCCCAAAATTCAAAAAGCGGTGGTCGAGGTAAAAGGGCGCACCGTGGTACTGTGTGTGAGTGCCGACAGCCAACAGGCCGAAAAGCTGCTGGAGGATGCCGGAGCCACCCAGGATTGAGATACCTGGAGGGAGCGAAGGCCGTTGAATCGTGTAGAGACGCAGCTGTACGACGCTTTTCTGGTGTTCATCCGGGAGCATCAGCAAGATTTTTACCGTTTGGCCTTCCGCTATGTGCACTGCCAGGAAGCTGCGCTGGATGTGGTGCAGGAGGCTTTGGAAAAAGGGCTGCGGGGCTTGACCTCCCTGCGGGAACCTGCTTATATGAAAACCTGGTTTTACCGTATTTTAGTCAATGAGAGCCTGACCTACCTGCGGCGGCACCGCCGGGAGGTCCTCCCTTTCGAAGAGGCCCTGGCCGATCTGCCTGCCCAGCCGGCCCCCGACCGGGCGGAGGCATTGGACCTGTATGCGGCCATTGACCGGCTGGACCCCAAGCTGAAGACCGTGGTGATGCTCCGCTTTTTTGAGGATATGAAGCTGGCGGAGATCGCCCAGGTGACAGGGGCCAACCTAAACACAGTCAAATCACGGCTCAGCACGGCCTTGCGCCGTCTGCGCCTTGCCATGGAGGAGGAATCGCTATGAACCGCCGCGCGCTGCGCGAACTGTATCACAGCACGCCTGTGCCCGAAGAAGAGCTTTCCCGCCGGGTGGAAGAGGCCATCCGCCGCCAAAGGCCCCGCCCCCGGATGAGGGGCTGGCAAAAGAGCCTGACCGGCCTTGCCGCCTGCTTCGCCCTGTTCGTGGTCTCGGTCAACCTTTCCCCTGCCTTTGCCGCCTCCCTGCAGGATGTTCCCCTGGTGGGCGATGTGGCGCAGCTTGTGACTTTTGACCATTTCCACCAGGTGGACGCGGCCAAAGACATCGTGGTGGAGATCCCCGCCATCCGCGGTACGGGGAACACCGCCCTGGAACAGCAGGTCAACAGCCGCATCGCCGACAAAATGGAGGCTTTGCAGCAAGAGGCCGCCCAGATGGCGGAAGAATACCTAGAGGCGTACAACGCCACCAAGGCGCCGGAGGACCCGGAATTTTGGAAGGTAAAGATCCTCATCGATTACGAGCTGAAGAACTCGACCCCGGAGCTGCTCTCTTTTGTGCTCCGCTCTTCCAGGACTGCGGCCAACGCCTACAGCCAAGAATTTTATTACAACATCAATATGCAGACCGGCGCCGACGTGACTTTGGAAGACCTGCTGGGCCCGGATTGGCGGGAACTGTGCAACCAGGCCGTGACCCAGGGCATCGCCCAGCGGCTGGCCCAGGACCCGAACGCCATTTATTACACGACCGAAGACGATGACCCCTCGGATGACGAATTTGCCTTCCGCACCGTGACAGAAGACCAGAGCTTCTACATCAACGAGCGGGGGAACCCTGTGGTGGTGTTTGCCAAATACCAGATCGCCCCGGGCTACATGGGCATCCAGGAGTTCGAAGTGCCCCGGCCATAAAGGAGATCTTATGCTGCAGACCACCCTTTGCTACATCGAGCGCCAAGGCTGCTACTTGATGCTCCACCGCACCGCCAAGGACCAAGACCCCAACCACGACAAGTGGCTGGGCATTGGCGGCAAGCTGGAGGACAAAGAGAGCCCGGAAGAATGCCTGCTGCGGGAAGTCAAAGAGGAGACCGGCTTAGAGCTGACCGCCTACCGGTTCCGCGGCATCATCACCTTTGTCTCCGACCAATGGCCCACGGAGTATATGTATCTGTATACCGCCACCGGCTTTCGGGGCACCTTGACCGATTGCGATGAAGGCGAGCTGGCCTGGGTGGAAAAGGAACGCATCCCCCAGCTGCCCCTGTGGGCAGGGGACAAGGTCTTTTTCCGCCTGCTGGCCGAAGAACGCCCCTTCTTTTCCCTCAAGCTGGAATACCAAGGGGAATGCCTGGTCCGTGCCGCACTAAACGGAGCCCCCCTGCCGGCAACGCCGGCAGGTGTTGCCGGGTGGCAACAGTAGTACAGCCACAAAAACAGCCCTCCGGCTCCCAGCCGCTGCTGTATAGCCTGCGGAAGCCCAAGGGCTATTCTTTTGTCTCCCAGCTCCCGTCCTCCTCCCGTTTTGGCCGTCGGGCCGACCCGACCCGGCGGGTGTGACAGGGTGGCGACAGGCAGCACAGCCGCTAAAAATACAGCCCTCGAGCTCCCGGCCGGCAACGCCGGCGGGTGTGACGTGGGTGGCGGCCGGCAGCACAGCCGCTAACAACATAGCCCTCCGGCTCCCAGCCGCTGCTGCACAGCCTGCGGAAGCCCAAGGGCTATTCTTTTGTCTCCCAGCTCCCGCCCTCCTCCCGTTTTGGCCGTCGGGCCGACCCGACCCGGCGGGTGTGACAGGGTGGCAACAGTAGTACAGCCGCTCAAAACACAGCCCTCGAGCTCCCGGCCGGCAACGCCGGCGGGTGTGACGTGGGTGGCGGCCGGCAGCACAGCCGCTCAAAACACAGCCCTCGAGCTCCCGGACGCTGCTGTACAGCCTGCGGAAGCCCAAGGGCTATTGCTTTGTCTCCCAGCTTCCCTATATCTCCCGTTTTGGCCGTCGGGCCTGCCCGACCCGACCCCGACCCGACTAGATGACTCGGGCGGTGTAGCCTTTTTTTCGTTTGCCTTTTTCCACCTGTTCCTGGTAACCGGCTACATAAAAGGGAATGTTGTCTTCCGCGCCGTTTTCCAGGCGCCCCTGGACCTTTTTCCAGGCCTCCATGGAGACGCAGAAATCCGGCAGCCCGGCGATGAGCACGGGCTGTCCTTCTTTTTCGTCCCAATAATACTGGCCGCCCACATTGCGGCTGGCCACTTCAAAGACATAGCTGCCCACAGCCATCACGGCCTGACGCAGTTCCTGCTGGCCCAAGTCATACTGGCGCAGTTCTTCCAGGTGGCTTTCCACATAAAACAGGCTTTCCATGGAATAATCCAGAGGCCAGCGCTGGCCAAACTGCTCCGCATAGCGCTGCGCCATGGCCTGGATGTCCTGTTTCAGCTGTCCCATCTTCTTTTCCCCCTGTCATAGGCTGCGGCCCGTGGCCTGGTAGAGCAGGGCGTTGCAGATGGCCGCCGCCACATTGCTGCCCCCTTTGCGGCCCCGGGCCACGATATAAGGCGCCTTGTCCTGGGCGAGGATCAGCTCTTTGCTCTCCACCACATTGACGAACCCCACAGGCACGCCGATGATGAGCCGGGGCGCGATCTTGCCCTCTTCCATCAGCTCATACAGGCGCACCAGTGCCGTGGGCGCGTTGCCCACGGCGATGATGCAGTCTTTGCCCAGGGCAGCGGCTTTTTCCATGCAGCAGGCCGCCCGGGTCACGCCCCTTTCCCGGGCGCTCTGGGCCACATCCTCATCGGCCATAAAGCAGAACGCCTGGCCCCCCAGCTTGGCCAAGGCCGGCTTGCTCACGCCGCTGTAGGCCATTTGGGTATCGGTGACGATGCAGGCCCCCTCTTGCAGGGCCCGGATGCCCTTTGCCACGGCATCCGGCGAAAAGCGGAGGGCGTCCACATAATCAAAATCCGCTGTGGTGTGGATGACCCGCTTGATCACGCTTTCGTTTTCCGCCGGCAGCTGCCGCGCCCCCAGCTCCTGGGTGATGATGGCAAAGCTCCGCTTTTCGATGTCGGCAGGCTTCACGTTTTCCAACTGGATCTTCATGTTTATCCCTCCGCTCCGGCTTCCACGATCCGGTAGATCTGTTCCATGTCCAGGCTTTCCCGCAGGGCCTGGGCCAATTTGTCGTACTGTTCCTCTTTATACTGGGCGTAATCCACTGTCTGGACTTGGCTGGGGTCCAGGCCCCGGCGGGCAAACAGCAGGGCTGCCAGCCGGCGGCACAGGTCGCCGCTGTCAAACAGGCCGTGGACATAGCACCCCAGCACATTGCCCTGGCAGGCGCCGTCTGTCTTGGCCTGCCCGCCCTGTTCCAGCCGGGCCAGGGGCGGCAGTTCCCCCTGGGGGATGGTACGGCCCATGTGGATCTCATACCCTTCGAACCGGGCCCCTTCCAGGGGGGCGAAAAAGCCGCTGCCCGCCAGCACTTGCCCCTGGACCCGGGTGCGCACTTTCTGGGGCTCAAAGACCGTATCCACCGGCAGCAGGCCCATGCCCCGCATCCGGCCGCCCTGTTCCACCCCATCCGGGTCTTGCAGGGTGTGGCCCAACATCTGGTAGCCGCCGCAGATGCCGATGACCGGCGTGCCCTGGGCCGCCAGCTTTTGGACGGCGGCTTCCAGGCCGCTCTCCCGCAGCCACTGCAGGTCGCCCATGGTGTTTTTGGTGCCGGGCAAGATCACCAGGTCCGGCGCCCCCAATTCCCTGGCCTGGCGCACATAGCGCAGGCCAACGCCCTCCACCTGCTCCAGGGCGCTGAAATCGGTGAAGTTGGAGATGCGGGGCAGCCGGATCACCGCCACGTCGATGAGGGAGGGGGCAGCGCCGGCCGCCAAACCGCCGGCCAGGCTGTCTTCCTCTTCGATGTGCACATCCAAATAGGGCACCACCCCCAGCACGGGTACATGGGTCAGCTGCTCCAGCATCTGCAGACCGGGCCGCAAGATGTCCACATCCCCCCGGAATTTGTTGATGATCGTACCTTTTACCAGCCGCTGCTCCCCGGGCTCCAGCAGGGCGATGGTGCCGTAAAGGCTGGCGAACACGCCGCCCCGGTCGATGTCGCCGGCCAGCAGCACCGGCGCGCCGGCCATGCGGGCCATGCCCATGTTGACGATGTCCTCCTGCTTCAGGTTGATCTCCGCCGGGCTGCCCGCCCCTTCCAGCACGATGATGTCGTTTTCCGCGGCCAGGGAACGGTAGGCTTCCATCACCCGGGGCACCAGCTGCCGTTTGTATTGGAAGTAGTCCGCCGCCTTCATGGTGCCCACCACCTCGCCGCAGACGATCACCTGGCTGCCCACATCGCTGGTGGGCTTGAGCAGGATGGGGTTCATCCGCACATCGGGCTCCGCCCCGGCGGCCTCGGCCTGCACCACCTGGGCCCGGCCCATCTCCAGGCCCTCTTGGGTGATAAAGCTGTTGAGGGCCATATTCTGGCTTTTAAAAGGGGCCACCCGGTATCCATCCTGGCGGAAGATCCGGCACAAGCCGGCGCACAGCAGGCTCTTGCCCGCGTTGGACATGGTGCCCTGTATCATGATCGATCTTGCCATCACACACTTCCCCGGCGTGCCGGGTTCTCCTTTCTCATCACATGCTGCGGGCCTGTTTCAGCGCCTCGATCAGCCGCAGGTTTTCCGGGTGGGAACGCACGGCCACCCGGTACCAGCTGTCATCCAGCCCCGGGTAGTTGCCGCAGCAGCGGATCATCACCCCGCACCGGCGCATCTTCTGCCCCAGCTCCGGGGTATCGGTCTGGAAAAACAAATAGTTGGCCTTGCCGCCCACCACCCGCTGCTTTTGCTCTGCCAGGGCCTGCCGCAGCCAGCCCCGCTCCTTGGCAATGAGCACCCGGGTCTTTTGGGCGTACTCCTTTTCCTGCAGGGCGGCAATGCCCGCGGCCTGGGCCAGGGAAGAGACGCCCCAGGGCTGGCCGCATTGGGCCATCTGCTCCAGCAGCTGGGTGTCGGCGCACAGGCCATAGCCCAGGCGGATGCCCGCCATGGCATAGAACTTGGTGAAGGCCCGCAGCAAAAACAGCATCGGGTTCTTTTCCAGCTTTCCCTTCATGGTGTGCCGGTCCGGCTGGTCCAAAAAAGATTGGAAGCACTCGTCCACCACCAGGCGGATGCCCATTTTGCCGCACCGTTCCCCGATCTCGTCCAGCAGGGCCGGCCGGATGACCTGGCCTGTGGGGTTGTTGGGGTTGCACAGGAACACCAGGTCCAGCCCGGGGTGCAGCTGCTGCAAAAACCGGTCCATCAGCTGAAAATCGTCTTTTTCCAGCAGCATGTGCCGCTGCACCTGGCAGCCCACCAGGGCCAGCGCCTGCTCGTATTCGGCAAAAGTGGGGGCGGTCACCAGGGCTTTCTTGGGCCGGAGCGCCAGCACCAGGCGGAAGATCAGGTCCGCCGCCCCGTTGCCGCACAGGATCTGCTCCATGGGCAGCCCCTCCTGCCGGGCAATGGCCTGGCGCAATTTGCGGCACAGGGGGTCTGGGTAGGCGTCGGCACTGTCCAGCGCCCCGATGACCGCTTGCCGCACCCCTTGGGGCAGCCCCAGCGGGTTGATGTTGGCGGAAAAATCCAGGGGCTTGGCCCCGTATTCCGCCTCGTACCCGGCCACATCGCCGCCGTGGATCAATTTCATAGCGCACCTCCCAAGATCAGCGCCCTGCACCCGGCGCACAGTGCCAGGCACAGCAAGGATGTCAGATACAAAAGCCGGCAGGCCCGTGGGATGTCCTGGGCCTCCACCGGCCGCCCCGGGTCGCCGATGGTGGGCTTGTGCACCAGCTTGCCAAAGTAATAGGCATCGCCGGCCAGCTGGACCCCCAGGGCGCCGGCGGCCACCGCCTCGGTCTGGGCGGAATTGGGGCTTTTGTGCTGGAACCGGTCCCGGCGGAAGATCCGCCAGGCGCCGCGGCTGTCCATATGGGGCAGCAGCCAGGCGGCCAGCACCATCAGCAGGGCCGCCAGACGGGCCGGTATGAAGTTGGCCGCGTCGTCCAGCCGGGCGGGCACCCGGCCAAAATACAGATACCGCTCATTGCGGTAGCCCACCATGCTGTCCATGGTGTTGATGGCCTTGTACAGCAGGCCCAGGGGCGCGCCCCCCAGGGCCAGGAACACCATGGGCGCCACCACGCCGTCGCCGGTGTTTTCCGCCACGGTCTCCACCGCGGCTTTGGTCACCCCTTCCGCCGTCAGGGCCTGGGTATCCCGGCCCACGATGCGGCCCACTGCCTGGCGGGCGGCGGGCAGGTCCCCTTTTTCCAGTTCCCGGTAGACCTTCATGCTCTCCACCCGCAGGGACTTGGTGGCCAGCACCTGGTAGCACAAAAAGCTCTCCACCGCCAGCCGGAGCCCGGGATGGACCAGGCCGCAGCACCACAGCAGCAAATAGGCCAGGCCAAAGGAGCCCAGGGGCAGCACCAGGGCCAGCACTGCGCCCCCGGCCAGCTGTCCGCCCGGCGTGTCGGGCAGCAGGCGGCGCAGCCCTTTTTCCAGCCCGGCGATGCATTTGCCCATGAGCACCACCGGGTGGGGCAGCCAATGGGGGTCGCCAAAGAGCAGGTCCAGCCCATAGCCCAGCAGCAGGGCCCAAAGGGCCGTCATAGCCGGCCTCCTTCTTCCAGGGCCCGCCAGGGGCAGAGCCGGCGCTTTTCGCCGTCCCACCGGGCGGCATAGCCCCCGCAGTTGGGCGTCTTCCACTGGAAATAATCTTGCCGGGGCCAGGCATAGGTGCCCATCAGGGCCATCAGCGTGCCGCCGTGGGCCACCAGCACCACCCGCTCCTGGCCTTGGGCGGCCGCCTGCTCCACGATCTGCTCAAAGCCCTGGCACACCCGCCGGGCGAATTGGGCGATGCTCTCCCCCCCTGGGCAAGGGTCCTGGCAGCCCGAATCCAGCCACTGCTGGTACTGGGGGTCCTGGCCCAGGTCCAGGTAGCTCTTTTGCTCAAACAGGCCAAAATCCATCTCCCGCAGGGCGGGCACCAGCACCACCCGGGCCCTGGGGTAGAGGATGCGCCCGGTGGCCACCGCCCGGCGCAGCGGGCTGCAATAAATGGTCTCCACCTCCATGTCTGGGGTGCAGCGACGGGCCAGCTGTTCCCCCTCGGGGCACAGAGGCTGGTCGGTGATACCGATGTACTGCTTTTTCTGGTTGCCTGCCGTGGTGCTGTGGCGGCGCAAGATCACTTCCATAGGCTCACTCCTTGATCACGGTGGGGATGCCGCAGTACAGCCGCACCACTTTTTGGGCCTGCTTTGCCAGCTGTTGGCACAGGCGGCCGGTTTGTTCCCGCATGAGCCGGGCGGCCGGGTCCACCGGCACCACGCCGCAGCCCACCTCGTCGCACACCACCACTTGCTTTTCCAGCAGGGCCGGCAGCAGGTCCATGGCCCCCGCCGGGTCCTTTGCCACCCAATCCTGGATGCCGTAGGCCACAGGGCCTTGCTCCTCCGGCCCGCAGCAAAAATCCGCCGGGCCATAGCCCAGCTGCTCCACATAGGCACGCTTGCCGCTGGCGTGCCCGCCGATCACCAAGATCACAGGTCATCCCCCTTTTGTAAACAGCTTACCATATTTTTTGCCCCAGCACCAGGGCGGCCAGCACCAGCACTTCGCCCATCTGGACGAACCAGCCCTGCAAGTCGCCGGTGATGCCGCCGAACTGCCCCAGGGCCATGCGCCGGTACCCCAAAAAGGCCAGGGCTGCCGCCGCCAGGCACAGGGCACCCGCCGGGCCTGCCAGCAGGCACAGCAAAACGGCCAAGAGCAGGGCCAGGGCCGCCAAAAACCGGCCGGCCCCCCGCTTGGCGGCCGCATCGGCAAAGGCATGGGCCAGGCCGCTGTCTTTGGCGCAGGGCAGGCGGCACATGGCCAGGCCCGCCAGCGCCCGCAGCAGCATCATGCCCAGCCCCAGGCACAGGGCGGTCTCCCGCCCCCGCTCCGCCTCGCAGGCCAGGCCGAAATACAGCAGGAAATAGCACACGGCCCCCAAAATGGCAAAGGCCCCGGCGTGGGAATCCTTCATAATGGCCAGCTTCCGCTCCCGCTCCGCGTGGCTGGCCAGGGCGTCGCAGGTGTCGCAGAACCCATCCAGATGGATGCCCCCCGTCACCGCCACGGGCAGCAAGGCCACCCCGGCCCCCCACAGCGGGATGCCGATGGCCAGCTGCCGGCACAAAAAGCCCCACAGCCCCAGCAGCAGGCCGGTGACAGCCCCTACAAACGGCAGGGCGCACAGGGCGTACCGCATGTTTTTGGCGTTCCATTCCACCCGGGGCACCGGGATGCGGGAATAGAGGGAAAAGGCCACAGCCACCGTTTGCAGCAACGTCTTCATCCTCTCCCCCCCTTGTGGTACAGCGGGATGCCGCAGACCACTTCGCACACGGCCTGGGCCCGGCAGGTCAGTGCCCGGTTCACCTGGCCCAGCACCGCCAGATAGCGGCGGGTGCCGCCGTCGTACTGCCCGGCCCCGTCGGCGCCCAGGTCGTTGCTCACCACGATCAGCTGGCTGGCCTGGGCTTCCAGCCGCTCCACCCCGGCCAAAATGGCGGCCAGGGCCTGCTCGCCCGCCCCCTGGGGGCTGAACATCTCGTTGGCCACCAGGTTGCTCATGCACTCCAGCAGGGCCACCCCGGGCCGGGGCAGGGCCAGCCCGGCCAGACCCCGGGGGCATTCCAGCGTCTCAAACCCCTTGGAGGCCCGCATGGCCCGGTGGCGGCTGATGCGCCGGAGGCACTCTTCGTCATAGGGCTCCATGGTGGCGATGTAAAAGCGGGGCCCTGCCCCCGCCTCCAGCACCAGCTGTTCGGCGTATTCGCTCTTTCCGCTGGCGCTGCCGCCCAAAACCAGTGTCAGCATGGCTCCTCCTATTCCTGGTGGGTGTACCCCTCCATGTGGATGTCGTCGAATGTGCTCATGGCGTGGTAGATGTCATAGGCCATATCCAGCAGGGGCAGGGCGGCCATGGCGCCGGTGCCCTCGCCCATGCGCATGCCCGCCGTGATCATGGGCTTCAGCCCCAGCGCCTGCAGCAGCATGGCGCCGGCGGGTTCGGCGGAAACGTGGCTGGCCACCATGGCGCACTGGCTGGCCGGGCACAGCCGCAGGGCGCACAGCGCCGCCACGGCGGAGATCATGCCGTCCAGCAAGATGGGTACCTGGTACAGCGCGCCGCCCAGGCACAGCCCGGCCAGGCCCGCAATATCGTAGCCCCCCACTTTGCACAGCACGTCCACCGGGTCCTCCGGGTCCGGCCGGTGCCGTTCAATGGCCTGCCGGATCACCTGGATCTTTTTGTGCAGGCCGCCGGTGCTCAGGCCGGCCCCCCGGCCGGTCACCGCCTCCACCGGCTGGCCCAGCAAGACGGCGGCCACCGCGCTGCTGGTGGTGGTGTTGCCAATGCCCATCTCGCCGGTGGCGATCAGCTGGTAGCCCTGTTCTTTCAGCCGGGCCACAAGGCCGATGCCCGTCTCCAGGGCCTGCACCGCCTGCTGCCGGGTCATGGCGGGCCGCAGGGCGATGTCCTCGGTGCCATAGGCCACTTTGCACTGCCACAGGCCGGGGGCGTCCACATCGGTGCAGATGCCGATGTCCACCGGCACCACGTCGCAATGGGCCATCCGGGCCATGCGGCACACGCAGCTTTCCCCCCGGGTCAGGTTTTCCGCCACCAGGGCAGTGATCTCGCTGCCCGTCTGGGTGACGCCCTGGGCCACCACCCCGTTGTCTGCACACAAAACGGCCACGCAGCGCTTGTCGATGCGGTAGCCGCTGTCCCCGGTCAAGCCGGCGATGCGCACCACCGCCTCTTCCAGCAGGCCCAGGCTGTCCAGGGGTTTTGCAATGGTATCCCACCGTTTTTTGGCTTGCTCCATGGCCTTTGCCTGGGGCCCTGGGATCTGTGTGATGGTCTGTTCCAATGTCATAGCTTCCACTCCTTTTGGTAAGCGGCTGCCGCCTGGACAAAACCGGCGGCAAAGCGCGGGTTGCTGTAAAAATACAGGTGGGGATAGCCGGCAAACAGCCGGGGGCCGCCGTGGACGCAGGGCCACTGCCGGCCGGACACCGGCTTTTGGGCCATGCAGCTTTGGCCGCAGTCGTCGCTATCCCAATAGTGGAACTCGTGGGCCCGGATGGCCTCCCCCCGGCTGCACAGCATGGTATCCTGCCGGGCTTCCAGCTGGATGTAGCCAAAACGGCCCAATTTCTTCTGCCGGCGGCAGCTGCCCGCAATGAGCCCCGCCATGGGCCACAGGTTGCCCTGGCTGTCTTCCATGGCCTCGTGCAGGGCCATAAACCCGCCGCATTCGGCCAAAATGGGCATGCCCTGTTGGTGGGCCCGGCGCACTGCCTGCCACAGCGCCCGGTTCCGGCTGAGGGCCTGGCCGTAGAGCTCCGGGTAGCCGCCCCCCAGGTACAGGGCGCAGCTGCCCTCCGGCAGCCGGTCTTCTTCCAGCGGGCTAAAAGGGACCAGCCGGGCGCCCAGCTTTTCCAGCAGTTCCAGATTTTCCGGGTAATAAAAGCAGAAGGCCTTGTCCTGGGCCAAGGCAATGGCCGGCCGGGCGTCCGTCACCGGCGCCACCTCCGGCAGGGACCCTGCCAAAGGCGGCGCGCTGCGGGCCAGGGCCAGCAGGCCCTCCATGTCCACCGTCTGTTCCGCCTGGGCGGCCAGGCGCCCCATCTTCTCTTTCAGGTCTGCCACCTCGGCCGCCGTCACCAGGCCCAGGTGGCGGCTCTCCAGGGCACACTCGGGCAGCGGGGGCAGATACCCCAGGGCCGGGATGCCCAGCTCCCGCTCCAGCACCGGGGCCAGGGCTTTGTAGGTCATGGGGCTGCACCGGTTCAAGATCACGCCGGCGCAGCGGCTGTCCGGCCGGAAATCCAGCAGCCCCCGCAGGGTGGCGGCCAGGGTCAGGGAGGCCCCTTTGGGCTCTGCCACCAGCACCACCGGCGCTTCCAGCACCTGGGCCACGTGATAGGTGCTGGCCTGGGTGGTGCTGCCCCCCACGCCGTCGTAAAAGCCCATCACCCCTTCTACCACAGCCACGCCGCAGCCTTTTGCCCCTTCCAAAAACAGGCCCCGGGCCAGGTCTTCCCCGGCGAAATACAGGTCCAGGTTCCGGCTTTTGGCGCCGATGATGCGGCTGTGGAACATGGGGTCGATGTAATCGGGGCCGCACTTGAAGGAAGCGGGCGCCAGGCCCCGCTCCACAAAGGCCTGGAGCAGGGCGCAGGCCACTGTGGTCTTGCCGCTGCCGCTGCGGGCGGCGGCCAGCACCAGGCGGGGGATCTCAGTCATGGGCGCCGCCCTCCCCCCGCAGGATGAACACCGGGTTTTGGCCCATCATCATGTGGTAAGGGCCCGCCTGTTTGGCCCGGCTCACCGCCACCTGGACGATCTCCGTCCGTTCAAACCCCAGCTGCCCCAGCAGGGCGGCGGCCTGGCCCAAAGTCTCCAGGGCGATGGCGTTCATCACCACCCGCACCCGGGGGTTCTTGGCCAAAGCCGCCTGCAAAATGGCCTGCAGGTTGCCCTTGGAGCCGCCGATGAACACCGCCTGGGGCGGGGGCAGCTCTTCCAGGGCCTGGGGCGCCATGCCCAAAACAGGGTGCAGGTTGCCTGCGCCGAACTTGGCCTTGTTCTGCTCCAGCAGGGCAAAGGCCTCCGGCTGGCATTCCACGGCGTACACTTGGCCCTGGGGGCACAGCAGGGCGGCCTCCACCGCCACAGAGCCGGTGCCCGCCCCCACATCCCACAGGGTGTCCTCCGGTTCCAAAGCCAGTTTGGAAAGGGAGACGGCCCGCACCTCGCTTTTGGTCATGGGCGCTTTGCCCCGCAAAAACGCCTCGTCGGGAATGCCGGGCACACAGGTCCGCCGGATGCCTTCGGGCGGCGCCTGGACCAGGGCCACCGACAAAGTGTCCCACTCCGCCTGGGCCGCCTGCCGGGCCGGCAGGGTGGTCAGGCGCTCTTCCGGGTAGGACAAGCGCTCCCCCACCGTCACCTGAGCTTGGCCCAGGCCGTTTTCCGCCAGATGGCGGCACAGGGCCTGTACCGTCCACTGCCCGCCGGTGAGGAAAAACACCGGGCTGCAGCGGCGCACCAGGCCCGCCGGGTCCAGCCGGTCCCGCTCCACCCCGTGGGCGCTCACCAGGGTGAAATCCTGCCAGGGCACCCCCAGCCGGGCCGCCAGATATTGGGGCGAGGCGATGCCGGGCACCACTTTGACCTGGCAGAAATCCAGCAGGGGCAGCAGGCCCCGGGCGCCGCTGTAAAAGCCGGTGTCGCCGCTCAGGAGCACGCAGGCCCGCCGGGCGCCGCTCTGCCGCAGCAGCTGTGCGATCTGGTCCGGCAGGACAGCCGCTTCCCGCCGGCCTTTTATGGCCGGGGGCAGCCCTTCCACCAGCCGCCGGGCGCCGACCAGCAGTTCCGCCTGCTCCATGGCCTTCCAGCCCGCCAGGGTCAGGGTATCCCAATCCCCCATGCCGGTGCCCACCAATGTTACTTCCATCTGCTCTCCTCCTTCAGCCTGCGCAGCACTTCCTCATAGCAGGCGCCGCCCTGCTCCTCCGGCCTCCCGATGACCAGGAGCCGGATGCCCGTCTGCCGGGCCGCCTGCCACTTTTCCCAAAAACCTCCCGGCCCGCCCCCGTCTTTGGTCACCAGGGTCTCAATGGCAAACTGGCGGATCAGCGCCACATTGAGCTGGGTGGAAAAAGGCCCCTGCATGGCGATGATGTGGCCCCTGGGAAAGCCCAAGGCCGCCGCCTTTTCCACCGCCTGGCCCATGGGCAGCATCCGGGGGTAGAGCCGGCTGGCGAAATCCCGCACCTGGGTAAAGACCTCCAGCTCTTTGCTGCCCGTGGTCAGCAGCCCGTTGCCCGGCAGCTCATCCAGGGCACGGGCCGCCCCCTGGGCATCGGGCACATACAGGCACCCTTCGGGCGGCGGGCTCATGGCCCGCAGCAGCCGCAGGTAGGGCGTGCCGGTCTGGCCGCAGGCCCGGCGGATGTTTTGGGTCACGGCGCTGGCATAGGGGTGGGTGGCGTCCACCACCTGGTCAAAGCCCTCCCGGGCCAGCAGCGCTTCCATCTGCCCTTCGGTCAGCCGGCCCGCCTGCACATGGAGGCCGGGGCCCGGGGCGGGCAGCAGCTCCCGGCCGTATTCCGTGGCCACGCACACCGTCACATCCCACAGGCCGGCCAGTTCCTGGGCCAGCTGCCGCCCCTCGGTGGTCCCGCCAAATAGCAGCAGCCGTTTCATTGCTTTTTGTTCTCGTAGCCCCGGGGCGTCACCATATACTGGCCCCGGCGGCGGGTGGCGCTGTTGCCGATGAACACGGTGGTGAACATGTCCACCGGCGCATCCCGCAGCTCCCGCAGGGTCATCACCTGGCTCTGCTGGCCCTCCCGGCCGATGTTGCGCACCGTGCCGCACACGGTGTCGGGGCTCTGGTGGCGCATCACGATGTCGCAGGCCTTTTGCAGGTGGTCGGCCCGCCGCTTGCTCCGGGGGTTGTAGAGACACAGCACGAAATCCGCCTGGGCCGCCCGGTCCAGCCGGCGCTCGATCTTCTCCCAGGGGGTCAGCAGGTCGCTCAGGGAGATGACGGCAAAATCGTGGATGAGCGGCGCGCCCAGCACTGCCGCGCCGCTGACCGCCGCCGTGATGCCGGGCACCACCTGGATCTCCATGGCCGGGTATTCCTCCGCCAGCTCCAGCAGCAGGCCGGCCATGCCGTAGACGCCGGCGTCGCCGCTGCACACCATGGCGGTGGTCTTTCCCTGGGCCGCCTGCTCCAAAGCCATGCGGCACCGCTGGATCTCCTGGGTCATGGGTGTGGTGATGACCTCTTTCCCCTGGCATTGGGGGCGGATCAGATCCAGGTAGACGGTGTAGCCGCAGACCACCTGGCTCTCTTCCAGTGCCTGGGCCGCCTGGGGGGTGATGAACTGGGCATCCCCCGGCCCCAAGCCGATGATGTAGAGTTTCTTCATGGTGTACCTCCCTCAAAATACAGTGTGACGGGCCGGCGGGCCAGGGCCATGGTCACGCCCTCCCCCGCCTGTTTGGGCGCCAGCAGCACCCCTCCCTGGGCCAGGGCGGCCCGCTCGCAGACGTTGTCCACCCCAGTGACCTGGCGCACGAAATCCGACGGGGTGAAATCCCCTTCCACCTCAGCCAGCTGCCGGGCGGAATAGGTGACGAAGGGCCAGCCGTGGGCCCGGCAAAAGGCCAGCAGCCCGGGCTCTTCCCCTTTCAGGTCGATGCTGGCCGCCTGGCATACGGCCTGGGGCGCCAGGCGGTATGCTTCCATCAGGCGCTGGAACGCCCGTTCCAGCGCAGGCTGCCCGGTGCCTTTGCGGCAGCCCACCCCCAGCACCAGGCTGGGGGGGATGAGGTGCAGCGCCTGCCCTGCCTGCCGCCCCGCGGTGATGCGGATGTGGCAGCTTTCGGCCGGGGCGGGCTCCACCCCCTGGGGCCAGGGGCCCTGCAAAGGCAGGTCGCTGCACAGCCCCACGGGCAGCCCTTCCAGCAGCCGGCCGGAGACCTCTTTGATCTTCTCCGGGTTGCCGATGGCCAGGCCCTGGCCTTTGGCCCAGGTGTCCACGGCGAACAGCCCCCGGCCGTCGGTGGCCGTGGTGATCACCGGCGTGGCACCCAGCCCCCGGCCCAGCAGCAGGGCCAAGGCGTTGGCGCCGCCGATGTGGCCCGAGACCAGTGGGATGGCAAAGCGGCCGTTTTCATCCAGGCAGAGCACGGCCGGGTCCTGGGCCTTGTGCCGCAGATGGGGGGCCACCGCCCGCACCGCGATGCCTGCCGCCCCCACGAAGACCAGGGCCTGGCACTGGGAAAAGGCCTGTGCCGTCCACTGGGCCAAGGGGACCCCTTGCCGGCCGCCCCGCCGGGTGCTGCACTGCCAACCCGCCTGCTCCAGCACTGCCTGGGCCCGTTCCGCCAAGGCCATGCCCCGGCTGGTAAAGGCGATCAGCCCGGCTCTCACTGGCTCTTTCCCTGGCGGTACTCGGTGGTAAAGGCCGGGTCGTAGAGCTTGGAGCGCTCGTAGCTGCCGCCCAGAAAATCCCCCACCAAGATCAGCGCCGTCTTGTATATGCCGTTTGCCTCTGCCGTCTGGGCCAAGGTGGAAACGGTGCAATGGCACACTTTCTCATCGGGCCAAGTGGCCTTGTAGACGATGGCCGCCGGCGTCTGGGCGTCATAGCCCCCGGCCACCAGGTCCTGCTCCAGCTGGGGCAGCAGCCCGGCCGAGAGGAAAATGGCCATGGTGGCGCCGTGGGATGCCAGCGAGCGGATGCTCTCCCGCTGGGGCACCGGCGTGCGGCCCGCCGCCCGGGTGATGATCACCGTCTGGCTGACGCCGGGCAGGGTGTATTCCGCCTGAAGGGCCGCCGCCGCCCCGCAAAAGCTGGAGACGCCGGGCACCACCTCAAAGGGGATGTTCTTTTGGCGCAGCGCGTCCATCTGCTCCCGGATGGCCCCATAGATGGAGGGGTCGCCGGTGTGCAGCCGGACCACGTTTTGCCCGTGGAAGTGGGCGTTGGCCATCACTTCCACCACTTCTTCCAATGTCATCTTGGCGCTGTTGTGGATCTGGCAGCCGTTTTTGGCATAGGAGAGCACCTCCGGGTTGACCAAGCTGCCTGCATAGATGATCACATCGGCCTGCCCCAGCAGCCGGGCGCCCCGCACGGTGATCAGGTCGGCGGCGCCGCTGCCCGCCCCTACGATATAGACCATGGCTCTACTCCTTTACAACGATGGTGGTGAAATAACCGATGTCGTCCCGGGCCTCATCCAGGCTGTGGCACACCACCTGGGTGGGCAGGCCGCAGTTTTGCACCAGGGATGCTTTTTCATACAGCCCCTGGCGGCGCAGGGCCTCCCGCACCTGGGGCAGCGCCTTGCCCGTCTTCATCAGCACCTTGGTGCCCGGCAGGGCCAGGTTTTCCTCCAGGCTGCCGTGGCCCGCGGGGATGATGTGCAGCGGGTGGCTCATCTCTGTCAGGCTCTGCTGCAGCAGGGCCGCCACGGCGCAGAAGCTGGGCACCCCGGCCACCACTTCTGCCCGGTACCCCTGTTCCAGCACGATCTCCAGGATGTAGCTGAACGTGGAGTAAATGGACACGTCCCCCAGGTTGAGCATGGCCACATCCCGGCCGGCGTCCAGGTGTTCCATGATCTGCCGGGCCTGCTGCCGGTGGCTCTCCTCCAGGGCCTGTTTGTCCCGGGTCATCAAAAACTGCATCCGCAGGATGGTCTTGCCCGTCAGGTCCACCGCCCCCCGGGCGATGTCCAGCGCCAGGGTCTTTTCCCCCCGGGTCTCCGGCGCCGCGATCACCGGGCAGCGCTCGATGGCCCGCACCGCCTTCAGGGTGATCAGTTCCGGGTCGCCGGGCCCTACGCCCACGCCGTAAAACGTACCTTTTTCCAAAAAAGCTCCTCCTATTCCATCATCTGCCGGGCGCCTTCCGTCTCGCCCAGCAGGCCGTATTCGTTGCTGAACAGCACTGCGCCGATGGCCAGCCCACCGCCGGCACGCCGGTCCAGGTGGTGCTGTATCTTGGGCAGCACCGTGCCCAGCACCGCCTGGCGCAGGCCGCAGGCATCCAGGATGCGGATGCACTCATCGGTGGTGGCGGCCTCCATCAGCTGCCGGGCCGTATCCGCCCCGGCCCCGTGGAGGGCGGCGTGGGCGGTCAAGATCTCCGCCCGGCAATCCGCCGTGCGGGAATGGGTGTTCATCACGCCGCCGGCCAGTTTGATGAATTTGCCGATGTGGCCCACCAGCAGCACCTGCCGGAACCCGTGTTCCACGCACAGGTCGATGGTGTCGCCCACGAAATTGGCGCATTTGACCAAGGGCCATTGCCGGGCCTTGGGGTATGCCGCCAAAAACTCTTCGCCGTAATTGCCCGGCGTCACCCGCAGGCCCCGAAAGCCCTGGGCGGCGTGCATACGCACCTCCACGGCGATGCTGTCCAGCAGGGCCTGCAGGCTCTGGGGCTCCACGATGCCGGTGGTGCCCAGCACCGAAAGGCCGCCGACGATGCCCAGGTTGGGGTTGAAGGTCTTGGCCGCCAGTTCCCGGCCCTGGGGCAGCACCACCAGGCAGCGGAGGCCGCCGTGGTAATCCGCCTGCTCCATCACATCCTGCAGCTGTTGGGCGATCATCTGCCGGGGCACCCGGTTGATGGCCGCCGCGCCCACCGGCTGGTCCAGGCCGGGCTTTGTCACCCGGCCCACCCCTTCTCCGCCGTCCACCCAGATCCCCTCCGGGGCCGTGTACAGCCAGACCCCCACTTTCATGCCGTGGGTCACGTCAAAATCGTCTCCCGCGTCCTTTTCCACGGCGCAGTAGGCCCCACCCGGCTGCCGGCACAGGTCCAGCACCGGGGCCTGCACCGGGATGCCCTTGGGGGTGACGAGGGATGCCTGGGCCGGCGTCTCCCCCAGCAGCAGCGCCCG
>JABLTT010039428.1_pt1 | contig 28489 bp, 26 predicted proteins | sample 7160061 | NCBI WGS metagenome assembly JABLTT01 (sample SAMN14651232, study PRJNA627086) | human gut metagenome | isolation source: feces | host: Homo sapiens
CTTAAATTTTAAAAAGTATCTGCTAAATTAAATATTTTCGTGAACACACTAAGTAACTATAACATTTAATTCGCATTATATAACAATTGCGAAGTAAATTATATTGTATCATTTTCAACATTCATTTAAAACATAGCCTTACAAAAAAATAATGAGGTTTATGTTTAATAGCTGTTATATATAGTACCACCAGAATAGAACTATATATTATATAAAGATAGTAAAATTATGATAAATAAAAAACTCCTAGTTTTATTAGGAGTTTAAATTATGATTCTATATATAAATCATATATTACAATATTTACTTTTACAATTTCTTGAGATTGAGCATCCTTTTTAAATTCACATTGCCAATCATTTTGAGTTATTCTTGTTTTTCTAACGCACAATTCTTCGGTTGATAATATTTCATCTATGGTTTTTAATATATTAGGAAAGTCTTTATTTTTCTTATTGAAGAATATTAAAGATGTCTTTGTATCTCTCCATCTCATGTAACTAAATAACTGAGTAATAGCTTTAGAGAAAGCTCCTTGTCCTGTCCAAATCTTACATTCTCCTATATAAGCACTTTTATTCTCAAAAGGTATATGAATATCTGTTTTACCTCTTTTATTAAAAGTTTCGCCAGTTGCAGTTCCTAGATAATGCGTATTAAGTGATGCAAGTATTACATCCCTTAATTCTTCTTCATGGAGTTTACAGAATGTTCTTGCTGTTTTTTCCATAGAAATACAAGATAAATTGATAATATTTTTTATATTGTTATAATCGTTTTCAGAAATAGAATACTCTACTGGTGATGTTTTTGATTTAGGTAAAGATATAGATTCATTTTTTTTTACCTTCTTAAGTCTTACGGGTCTTGTATTTGGTGCATTCTTATTTAATTCTAAGGGTATATTTAAATTTTCTCTTAATGCTAAATAGCTCTCTGCTTTTTGTAATCTTTTTTCAAGACATGCTCTGACTTCTGCTCTTAGAGAATCATTGTATTTGATGTTGATATCAGAGTTAAGATTATCAATTGTATTAAAATACGTTGATAATTTAGAATTAAACTCTTTTGTTATAAATTCAATCATATTTTCTTGAGAATCAATTCTACTTCTTTCATATGTGTCAGAAATGATAATTTGCCCCTCTTTCTCTTCTGATGGTGTTATAATATTATCAACTTTATGAGAAGTTAATGTAAAAGTACTAGGTTGAACATACAGTAAATTACTATCACCTTCAAATGGTATTTTATATACTATTTTATAGGCATCAACAAGGTAGTATTCTGGTTCACCATAATCTCCTCCTCTGTACCATGAATTATATTGTCTTGTTTTAGTTTCTTGGGCATCATATTGTATATAACTAATGTCTCTTTCTATTTCTATTGGCTCTATTTTAAAACGGTTATAGAAATATTCCTCTAAATCTTCTAACGTACTACTAAGTATTTCTTCATTTCTTAATTTCTCTATTTCATTTTTTACATATTGTTTTTGTTGGGACACAAAATTAAAAATAGATATATTTGTAAATAATTTCATCAATAAACCTCCTTTATGCTATTAATTAAATTATAACACAAACAATGTCAAATTATGTCATAAAGACTATTTCTAAATTACATGATAAAAAATAATAACGTTTATGTTAATAATGATTGTTATATATCTTTAGAAAATAAGATATATACAGAAGAAAATAGTGAGATAATATAAAAGATTGTAGTAGTTTTAATTAAGAAGATGTATTGAAGTATATAAATTTTATTTTGTATACTTACGTATATTAATTAAATCAATTATTTTGCAATGTATACATGTATTATATTTTGTATACATTGCAAAATAATTGATGTATACAAAATATATAGTGATGTATATATTAATATCAGCAATTAAAAAGTAAAGGAAATTTATATACAAATTACATGTGATTTAGTATAATACTTTAGGTTTTTAAATGATTTATTTTAAATACATCAATAGATACAGATTTGCAAGTCTTTAATACTAATATATCTACATTTTTACATATAAAAGTCTATACAATATATAGTTATATAAAAAAGTATTTAGTATGGAATGTAGTTCAAAAAGGTATACCTCTGGAACGGTTGCTATAGCCCGTTCCAAAAAATTATGTCGTTACTAATGGTATATGTACCAAAAAGAATTGTTTTTTGGGATAATATTTGGTATAATATAAATATAGTTGATAGCAAAACTACTTCAACTATATTTATATTAATTAAGGAGGATATAAAAATGAGTAGAAATATAGGTTACATAAGAATTTCAAGCTCTAGTCAAAGCCTTAATCGTCAGATAGATGAGATGGTTTCATTAGGAATATCAAAAGAAGATATCTATGAAGATGTAACATCTGGTGCTACAAAAGGCGAAGATAGAATTGGTTATAATTATATGAAAAGAGGTCTTAGAGAAGGGGATGTGCTTCATATATCTTCGATTGATAGACTTGGAAGAGATTATGATGACATTGTATCTGAATGGAAAGATATCACAATTAATAAAAAAGCAGATATCAAGGTCTTAGATATGCCTTTACTAGATACTACAAAAAATAAGGATTTATTAGGAAGTTTTATTACTGATTTAGTAGTGCAATTACTAGGATATGTGGCACAGACAGAAAGAGAAAAGATAAAAGCTAGACAGAAGGCTGGTATAGAGTCTGCAAGAGCTAGAGGTAAAGATTTAGGTAGACCTAAAGTTTATATACCTAGCAATTTCATGGAGGAAGTAGAGAAATGGAAACGTGGAGAGCAAACAGCAGTTGCTACGTTTACTAAACTTAATATGACTAAAACTACTTTCTATAGAGAAGTAAAGAAGAGGGGGCTATAGGATTATGATAGTTAACATGATAGTAAATAAATAAGTAGCAGTAATTACCAAATTACTGCTACTTAAAGTATTATTATATGTTATTTTTCAATAAAAAATGCTATAATTATATTATGTTCAATAAAAATAAACATAAAAAAAATACTTCTTAAATTTTGGCGAATGGCAGAAGTATTTTTAGAAAAAGAAGCTTGATATTAATGAATAATATAAGCAACCAATATTGTCATACGTTTTTTTAAGTTGTTAAGTTAATTATATCAAATAATATAAACAATTTCAACAGTAAAGTGTAGTAAAATGCTTATATTTGTTCATTTTTTGATTGCTTCGCATACGTTGGGAGGAATATTATTAATGGACATTATAGATAAAAAATTTGAACTAAAAAAGTTCTTTATGCGAGTATATAAAGATGCTCTGATTTCGGGGAATAACTTAAAAGAAGATGAATATTTTAGAATATTAAGAGTTAGAACCAATGAAGAAGGAGAAGTATTTAAAAAAGTTGACTTCTTTAAAAATGTTGATGATTTAGTGGATTTTTGTATCAGTAGGCAATGTGCTGGATGGAACACTTACTTCACTTTAGCAACAACTGATGGAGAGAGTGGTCAAACAGAATCATTAAAGAAGTATTATATATTAGGATTTGATTTTGATAAGAAAGATTTTCATAAAGGTTTTAACCATAAGGATATATTGAATAGATTTAGAGATATAAAGGTTAAATATAATATTTTGATAGACTCAGGACATGGATATCATGTTTATGTATATATTAATGAAACAGATGATTTTGATAAAGTAAATAAAGTAACTAAAGCTATTGCTTCTAAGATAGAGAGTGACCCTAATGCATGTAAGGTAACACAAGTATTGAGACCACCATGCACTTTTAATATAAAAGATAAGACTAAAATGGTTAAAACTATATTTTTAGAAGAGGATAGAGATGTAAGACGATATAATATAGAGGATTTGTTTTCAAGATTTTGCAATGAAGATGAATTAAAAAGCAATGTTAATACAAAACATATAATAACAGAGAATAATTTAAAACCTTGCATAGAAGAAATTCTGAACAAAGGCAGTAAAGCACACTGTAATAATTTAGATTTACAAAAGATAGTTGTTGAATTAAGGCATAAAAATAAGAGTTTATCTCATGTAAAGGTAATTGCAGAAGAATGGAATAATAAGAATGAAATTAGTTGGAGTGATAATGAGCTACAGTATCAAACTGAAAAAATGTATAACAATCTTTTAACAGTTGACTATGGTTGCTCCAATTGTGAAAAGAAAGAAAGCTGTAAATCTATATGCTTTAGTAACTTCGAGTATTCTGATAATGAACTATTATTGGATGTAAGTGAATCAGATATGAAACATTTAAAGAAGAGTAAGAGAAAGGGTGTAAGGTCTATGGATGGTAATGATTTAGTTCTGTATGGTATATTGAAAAATCATAAGGATGGTTTAATGAGAGAAGAAATAATCGCTGAATTGACTTACAGGGGCGAGTGTTTATTCTCAAAAAATACTTTAACCAAATCTTTAAAAAACTTAGAGGAAAATAATTTTATAACTGTAGAATCAGTAGGAAAATTTAAACTGTATAAAATAAAAGAAAGTAGAAGTAAAATAGAACTAAAATACTTAATAAGCTATAGTGCAACATATGAATGTATTAAAGGTAATATCTCTACAGAAGAATTAAGGTTATATAATTATATGAGATATATTCATCATAGAGAGCAAAGAGAAAACCCTAAAGCTCTTAACGGAAACTTGTTCCAAATGAATCAAAAAGATATTGCAAAAGAATTTGGTGTTACTCAAGGTAGAATATCACAGATGATAGACTCCTTGTTAAGAGAAAAAATATTATCACCATACTATAGACAAAAATCAAAAAATAACAACTTTGATTTTTATGTTTACAGATTAAACTATTAGAAAGATTAGTGGCTAAATGTCACTAATCTTTTTTTATATTAACTATAATTAATAATTTCATTCCCAAAATATTAATACGCAAATTGCATAAAAAAAAGCTACTCAATGCATTGAAATTTTAACGTTTCTTATTTTTTCATTCCCAAAATATTAATACATATATAAGTAGTATTATATATAGAAAAAGTTTTAAGAATTCTGCAAGAATTTCTACCTAACCTTCATTTACATATAAGAGCCTCTTCTTCTCTTTCTACCCTCTAACCCAACCTTTCTTGCTTCTCCATATAACCTCTCATCTTTTTAGACTAATCACTCTATCTTTCTCTTACAATATTTCTATTTATTTCTTTGGTAGTTATACCTTCACTTTTGACCAACTCCATCTAATCTAACTATAATTAATAATTTCATTCCCAAAATATTAATACGCAAATTGCGTAAAAAAAAGCTACTCAATGCATTGAAATTTTAACGTTTCTTATTTTTTCATTCCCAAAATATTAATACATATATAAGTAGTATTATATATTACCAATTAGCACTCAATATATCATATAATGATGCACTCTATATAATATGTTATGCTTACCTAAATTCTCACTTTCTTTTAAATATCTTTCATGCAACTTCTTACATCTTCTGCATATCTTATAATATGAAGCTGTTCGTTCACTTGTTTAGTTGTCTATACATCTAGTTATCTATCAGTCATCACAAGTTTATTTATTTCTAACTATTGATTTATAAAGCATAGAGTTAATCTGAACGAGCATTTGTGAAATCCAATTCGCATATTTCGTCTACTTCATATGCTCACAACTCTTATTCTACTCCCTGGGTTTTATTTATTCGTTTTATTCAAAAATAAATAAAAAAAATATAGAATATTTTTCAAAAAAATAAAATGAAAAGGAGATATCTAATCCATGAGTAATAATAATATTTTAGAGCCTGTAGTTAATGCATTTGTTGATGTAATAGCTCTTATATATAAAGTCATTTTTAAAACAGGAGATAAATTTGATATAGAAGAATTCTTTAAAATCTGTAAATTAAAAAATAGCGTAGAGGAGTATCCTACTCTATATAAAAAAATAGATATACCAGATGGAGTTAAATATTTAATGACTATTCCAACATCACTAAGTTTAAAGGAATTCCAAAAGTATCAGGATGCTTTGGCACAGCAAACTAATACAAATATAACCATGTCATTCAGGAATGGATTTATAGAAATTGTATCTAAAGAAATTAAAGAACTAGGAACACTTTATAAATTTGAAAAAATAAAGGCAGAGCCTATAGAAGAAGGTATTACAATCCCATTAGGATACTCAACTGATGGTCTTGTAGCTTTAAAATTGAAGAAAAAGCCCCATTCTTACATTGTTGGAGCTACAGGTGGGGGAAAGAGTGTATGTTTAAAATCTATTTTAACTTATATAACAACTAATTATACTGAAAAAGAGTTAGAGCTATATTTAGGGGATTTAAAGTACGTAGAATTAGCCTTATTTAAGAGATGTAAAATAGTAAAAGAGTTTCATACAGAAGTAGAAGATGTAACTCAAATGATAAAAGACTTATTAGAGGTCTCTAGGGAAAGATATAGGATTTTTGAAGAAGTTGGAGTTACGAATATTTTTGATTATAATGTTAAATTCCCAGATAAAAAAATGAAGTATCAAATATTAGTAGTAGAAGAGATAGTAAATCTATTGCAAGACCCTAAGAAGAAGGCAATGAAGGTACTTAAAAGACTTATATCTATAAGTCGAAACTGTGGGTTATATATAATAGTAACAACTCAAAGACCAAGTGCCGATATAATAGATGTTGTTGCAAAAGCTAATATATCTAATAGAATCGTGTTCCTTACAGAATCAGTTAAAGATAGTATCATTGCACTTGATGAAGAAGGTGCAGAAAGACTAGATATTCAGGGACGTGGGATTTTGAAGGTTGGAAGTCAAAAGATGATTTTTCAAGGATTTTATATTGAAGATAGTGAGGTTAAAAGATTAATCAAACCATATCTTAGAAACGAAATAAAAGCACCTCAGAACTGTTATAATAAAGTTTCTAATAGAAAGGTTAGTGATAAAAAAATAGAACGTAAAACGGAAGATAATAAAGAAAATGCTAGGAATGTAAAAGACCTTTCATTCTTAGATAAATTATAGGAGGTTAGAATTATGTTGCTAACAAAAAGAGATGATGAAATAAGAGATTTTCTAAAGGAAGTATCTATCGCAGACACTTCTACTATTAATACATTATTCTTTAATGGAAGTATTAGGAGCTGTCAGAGGAGGTTGAAGCAACTTACAGAATATAAATTCATTAAAAGGTTAGATAGGGTTTATCTAAATCAAGAGTATCTTTATTATGTAAACAAGATGCCTACACAATTGGAGCATAAACTAATATTTTCGCAGTTTCTAGGAAAGTTAAAGGAGCTTGGAGCAGATATAATAAAATATAGACCTACGTTTAAAGTTTGCAATATTATCCCAGATGGATTTGTAGCTTTTACTTATAACAATAGGAACTATATTACTTTAGTTGAGATAGAAAGAACTAAAGATTTTAACATAGATAAATATTTAGACATTATTAATACGGAAGAATTCAAAAATACATTTCCTATAACTCCATTTATAACTGTAATAAGTAATAAAGAAGTAAAATCCAATAAAAAACTTGATATAGTTAATGTGAAATTAGATTTTTCGGACTTAGAAAATATATTATGATAGGGGACTAAATTAGTCCCCTTATTTTAGTATGAAAGTAAGTATTATAGCAATATATAATGTAGCTACAATAACAGGTATTAGTTTTTCTCGTCTTTGTTGTAGTCTAGCATCTGCTTCTGGAACTTGTTTTAATATCCTGTATACTTTCCATTTATCAATATCAGGTGGAATATCTATAACTTGTTTGATTTTACTTGCACGATTATATGGTGGCTTATAGTAGTTAATATATTCTAGCTCTTTTTGTAGAGCTTCAAATTCACTTTTGTATTTTATATATTCTATTCTTTGAACTTTTTCGTAAATATCTCCACGACCTTGTTTTTTTAAATGGCTATTTTTAGACCAGTGTTCACTCATTCTTTTATCTAAGTTAATAGTTTTACCAACGTATAAAGTTCTATTGTTGGTATCCACAAACCTGTAAACATATCCTTTTCTTTTGTTATCTAACATTAAAAACACCTCTTGCTCTGATTTTGTACAGTCAGAACTATAAATATTCAGTTAGAAATAGCTTAAAATGGCTATTTCTATTTAATAAATTAAAAATTGGTTTTAAAAAATGACTTAAAACACTTTTTCAGTTGTAAAAAATATACAAAAAGTATATAATAAATATATAAAGTTGATTAGTTAGTATACACATTGAAAATACTAATGTATACAAATTTTTAAAAATGTATACATATAAAAAATAACGTATGCAACAACAAAAGTATTGTATACGAATTAAAAAGATAATATAATATAAATATAGAAAAATGAAATTTATTTATTTAAAGGGAGGTAATTATTATGGAAAATAATAATATGAATATAGATAATACAGTAGAAAATATGGAGAATGTAACTGTGGAAACAGTAGAAGAAGTAAAAGTAGATAAAATAACTTCTGCTAAGATGTTACAAAGCACAAAGGATATTATAGATACATTTAATTTAAAGGGTAACCAACAAGAAAAGTTAGATACTTTAGTTAAAGAATATAAGAAATTGTTAGAACAAGCAGAAGGAACTGCTAAAACTGAAATAGTTGGATTAGATTTATCAGGTGATTTTAAAAATTTTGCTAAGGAACTAGATATATTTGTGAAAACTATGGAGCAAAAGGTAAATGTGTATATGAATGATACAGTTACAGTTAATGTATCTAATGTAGAGAAAGACTTTAAAGTACTACATAATGAATTCATTAAGTATTTAGAAGAAACTAAAGCAACAGCTTTAGCATCTGAAACAGAGTTAGAAGAAAGTAAACAAAAAGTAGTAGAACTTACTTCTAAAATTGATGAATTAACTAATACAGTTGAAAAGTATAAAAGTGAGAATAAAGAGCTTACAGATAGATATGTAAAACTAGATAAAGATTGTACAAAACTTTCAAATAAAAATGCAGATTTACTTGATAGTGTAGCATCATATAGTTCAAAATATGAAAGCGAGAAAAGCTCTAAAAATGCACAAATAGAAAACAATAATATATTAAAAGATGAAATAAGAGATTTAAAAGAAACTATAAAATCTCAAAAAGAAGAAATAGCTGATAATAATGGATTGTTAGAAAGTATATCAAATAAAAAATCGGACTTAGAAGCTGAAAATGAAAAGTTAAGAGTAGCTAATGCAAGTCTTACAGAGAAGAATAATCAATTAGAAGAAGATAATGCAAAGATGAATGATATTAAGAAAGATATATTTGAAAAAACTGAATTGGTTTCAAAATTAGAAAAAAGAAATGAATTATTAGAAAGTGACTTAAAAGAACTTAATGTATTAAAAACTAAGAATGTTGAATTAGAAGGTACTGTAAAAGCCCTAGAAAGCCAATCTAAACTATTAGAAACTACATTAAATGCTATTAATACTACTATAAGCTCTATCGCAGATGCTAAAGTTGTAGCAGAAGAAAAATCTACTAGATTAGAATTAGAAAATGCTAAATTGGTAGAGGAAAATAATAATTTATTAAAAGAATTAGAGGAACTAAAGAAGCAAGTTAAATCTAAGAAATAATGGAGGTTTGAGGGTTTTATGAAATTTGAATTGAAAGATTTTGTATCTAAATTAGTTGCATTGATGGAAAGATATGAACTTTTGTATGAAGCTAATATCTTTTACAATGATACAACTTATCATTATGAATGTAATAAGCTTAATAATATTTCTTATGATACAAAAGTTACAGATTATATATGTGATAAAGATATAGAAGGATTAGTATTTGCTTATCTCCCTGGGTTGTATGCTACATATGATTATGAGGTAGACTTTGAGGATTCTTTAATGGATTTAATTGATGAATATAATTTAAGTTATTCACTTCTTGATGCTAGTACCATCTGTATATTTGAAGATTAATATTGATAAAATAAGGATTTAAAAATAATTGTGCATCGCTGCACAATTATTTTTTTGTTTAAATATTTATCTAAATACATTATTTAGTTTTACAATTTGTAAAAATTTATTATAATAAGTCTATACAGTATAGAGTAAAGGAGTGATATTATTATGAATAATAATGAATTAATTAATATAGAAAAAGAATTAAATACCTTAGTTGAGAGGGATAGGCAAAATTGGAGTGGGTTTTATATTCTTCTAAAAAAAGTAGAAGATAACAAACTGTGGGAAGGGCACTATAATAGCTTTACAGCTTGGATAAAGCATTTTGCAAATGCTAATAAAATACAAGAGTCTGTGCTTTGGAACAGAAAAAAAGCAGGAGAAATATATCAGAATTACTATGCTAGAAAGCTTCAAAAACAAGAGAAAGTTGCAGATATTCAAACTGTAGATATAGCTCAGGATTCTCTTATATTAATAGAGAAAATAGCTAGAAAAGACCCAGAATTATTAGATGAATTAACAGATAAAGCTATTAATAAAGAGTTGAAGAAGAAGGATTTACAGGAAGCCTACAGGATAATAAAAGCTAAGAAAGATGCAGAGAAAGAGCTTAAAACTCAGCTAGAAGCAAATAAAGATATCTCACAAGATGAAAAAGAGAAGATATTAGAAAATATAAAAGACCTTAAAACAGCTACATTAACAGCTATAGATGTAGTAGATGCACTTAAAGAGTATAGTTGGCTGTATGATGGTAAAAAAGAAACTAGAAAGAGATTTAAAGATTTTTACGAACAAGATAAGTATAAAGTATTTGCAGAATTTCCTGTTTTCAGTGGTACTACTAGAAATAGTAGAAGAATAGATGCACTTATCTGCGAAAACCTTACAGAAGAAAGATGGAAACTTAATCTTCATGCAGTAGAAATAAAAGTTTCAAAGTCTGATTTAATCAATGACCACAAATACACAGAGTATGCAGATTTTACAGATTACATTTGGTTAGCTATACCAGAAGAGTTAGTTGCAGATGCTAAAGAAACTAAATTGGACAAGTGTGGAATTTTAGTTATAAAAGATAATAAGGTGCAAGTAATAGAACAAGCACAGAGATTAGATGCTATTAGAAGAGAAGAGTGTTTATCAAGATTAGCACTTAAATTGTTATAAAAAAGAAGGGATATAAGATGAATATATTAATTTTTGATACGGAAACAACAGGTTTATATACATACGAAAATCAAATAGCTCAACTTTCATATGTGGTTGTAGATGAAAATTATAATATAGATATTGCAAAGAATTTTTACTTTGCAGTTGAGGATGTTGAAGAAGGTGCAAGTGAAGTAACAGGATTAACTAAAGAGATTTTAGAGGAATTGAGTGAAGGAAAGAAATTTGAAGATTATGCAGAAGAAATATATCAGGACTTTTTGAAGTCAGATGTTTTAGTAGCTCATAATTTAAGTTTTGATTTAGGTTTTATTAAGATGGAATTTGAGAGGTTAGGTTACGATGCAGATGCTTTAGCTGAAGGTAAAGAAAGACGTTGCACTATGTATCGTTATACAGATATTTTACAGATACCTCATTGTTACTATGGTTATAAATTCCCTAAGTTAGAAGAAGTAGTGAATTACTTGGGAGTTTCACCTGTTATATTAGAAGAAAAAACTATGGATATATTTAATGTAAAAGATGAAGTAGGATATCACGATTCTCGTTATGATGTTGTATCTACTATGTATATATATGAAAATTTAAACAAAGGAGAAATATATGAAATTTAATGTTGTGGTATTAAACGCTAAAGGGATAGAGATTGACAGGATTGTGGTTAATTCTAATGACCATGTGTTTGCATTATTAGATGCTGAAAAGATATTTTGTTATAAAAATTTAAATCTTGAGCATTTAGACTCAGGAATGTTTGTAGGCTCGAAAGTAAGGGATTTAACTGTTTTAAATAAAGATACTCTACAAGAAGAATATTATCAATTAAAAATTGCAGAATAAATAAGTACAATAAAGTGAAAAATAAATTGAAATACTTTGCATTGTATAAGAGTTAAAAAAGAGAGGTATATACCTCTCTTTTTTGTGTTTGATTTATATTTGATTTATTTTTAATTTAAATCTAATTTATATTTAATTTAAAAATAATTTAATTTTGAATTACTCTTCTGTAGATTATTTATTAGTATTTTTAGGTTGTCTCTTCTTTTCCATCTTGTTGTTATATTCTCTTACAAGATGTTGTTTTATTTTTACATCTTGAACTGTAGCAGATATTATTTTTTCCATCACAGAAGTTAAACTCTCTCCACTCTCCATGGCTAATGTTACAACCTTGTTATAAACATCTTCACTTAAATATATGTTTGTAGCTCTTTTCTTTTTCTTTTTTGAAAATAAAGAGTCTAATGAAGGTGTTGCTATGTTATCGCTTTTTTCTTCTTCTATATTATTAGCTGTATCTTCTCCTAATTTTAATATCTGGCTCATTTTATCTTCATTATTATTATTGTTGTTAAATTTATTTTCTAAATGACTTAAATTCATTTTATAAAACCTCTCTTTCTTTTAGTTCAGCAACTATTTCATCAAATTTATCCATAGCTGTTCTATTTGTTCTTTTTTCTATTGTGTAATCTTTTATGCTTAATCTGTATGAATTAGCGTTTTTTGCTACGACGCTATCTATCATTTTTTGTTCTAATATACATGGATGCAACTCTTTTAAATTACTTTCTATGTAGTTATATATATCTATAGATGAATCTTTTCCATTGTAAAATTGATTTATCAATACAACGTAGTTAGGCATACTAAATCCTAATTTTTCACTTCTTCTTTTATATCTTGTTATGAAATTTTGTATACCTTCTATACTGTCCGTATTACCATACTCACTTATAAATATTATGGAAGTACAAGCATTTAAAATATTTCTACCAAGTATATTTGAGCTTGGAGATATATCGAAGATTATGTAGTCATATTTTAATGCATCTTCTTTATTATTAACTATCCATTTTGCAACTGTTAATTCTTTATCTGTTTTTGTAGTTAAAACTTCTTCTAGGAATTCCATATCTTCATTTGAAGCTACAAAATCAAGTGTTTCATATTTATCTAATATGTTTTTTATGATTATATCTTTTAACTTTAATTTATCAGGATTTAAAATTGCATCTCCTAAAGTATAAAAGCTATGCTTAATTGTACCAGTCATACGATTTGTTAAATTGGCTTGGGAATCTGCATCTATAAGCAACACTTTCTTCCCTTCTCCTGCAAGATGGAGAGCTAAATTCATATTTGTTAATGTCTTACCTACTCCACCTTTATTATTATAACAACTAATAATTTTTGTCACAGGTATCAACCTCCTCTTTTGTAATTTTATATTTTATATAATACCATATTTAAATCATAATTATAACAAAAAATAGTTTTTTAATTTAATTTTAGTTTACTTATAATTTAAAAGTAATTTAAAAATAATTTAAAAGTAATTTAAAAATAATTTTAAAGTGATTTAAGTAAAAAATGCTAGGATTGAGCATTTCCAACAACTTGATGAAAGTTTCCGAAGTTATTCCGTTATCTTTCCGTAGTAACGACGCAAAAATGGTTGTAAAAATTTTTTTGATATGATATTATATAAATATAAGTGAGGAACGGAACACTTATCTAAAATCAAAATCAATAAAAATAAGTAATACATTCCAGATGTATTCCGAAATTATTCCGTTATCTTTCCAGACTTTTTCCAAGCGAAAAAGTCAAGTGGAAAATATACTAAACTAATCAAAAATCAAAAAATTTAAAAATCGAAAGGAAGATTAATTATGAGAAATGAAATAATAACAGATGCAAAATCAAGAGCAGGAGCTCCACTTAAAACGTTAGTTGTAGGAGTTGATAGTGGCTTTGGAAGAGTGAAGGTAGCCTACAGAGATTCTTTAAAAGGAGCTATAAAGACAGATAATTTTTCATCATCTTTAATAATAGGTAGAGAGGCATTAGACCCAACAAAAACTTTATATATAGATGAAGTTGCACATGATACTATATCTGATGAAAAAATAACAGACAAAGGTTATATAACTAAAGAAAATGATTATAGTATAACAAATATGTATAGAGCGTTATATAGAGTGTATAAACATACAAAAACGACTAATTTTATAGTTGGATTAGGATGTTCTTTAGATACTTATAAAAGCAAGGATGCAGTAGAGTCTTTAAGAAAGAAAGCATTAGAAAAGAAAGAAATTAAATTTAGAGAACATGGAAAAGAAGAAGTAACTTTAACTATAGAAGATGTATTTATACAACCAGAAACAGCTTGTTCTATATTCAATTTGAGCAAGGATATAAATGTTAATGCAATAAATTATATAATAGACTTAGGCACATTAAATAGCCAGATAATAAGATATCAAAAAGCTCCAGATGTAGCAGGAGCTAGACCTAGAAATTTTGGATACGCTAATATAGTTAAGAAGATATCAGATAAGTTTAGAAGTTCAGGGAAGGATTTTGACGAAAAAACAGTTGAATATTTTATAGAAAATTTATCAGAACAAAATAAATCTATACAAAAAACAATAAATGACTATGTTGTAGATGAGTTTTTAAAAGAAGTATTAATGAATGAATTAATAAAAGCAGGAGTTAATTTAGATATAGCGAACTTAATTTTTACAGGTGGTACATCTGCAAGATTTGCTAATCAAATAGCAAAAGTATTTAAAGATTGTAAATTCACACAAAATCCACTGTATGCGTCTGTTATAGGTATGTATATGAGAACGAATAAGATATATGAAGATATGTTAAAAAATGCAGTTAAAACGGAAGAGGTGTCTGCATAATGTGTGAAATTAGATTTTCTCTATCAGCTAAGGATGGTAAGTTAGAACAGATGGTAAACAGTATAAATTCTGGTGTAAGAACAGAAGTAGTAAAAGAAGCATTAAGATACTTTTTAAGTCATGTTAGAGATGAAAAAGTGGAGTCTATGTATATAGATTCCTCTGATTTATCAGAGTTTAGAAACAATGTTAAACCTAATATGTTTAGTATGGAAGATATGATGTATATGATGCAAAACAGACCTGTTCAAGCTCCTATGATGATGTTTCCACAACAATCTATAGCAGAATATAATCAATATACTACTAATGATACTAACACTAATAATGATGTAATTGATGAAAATAAAAATGAAGAGGAAGTTGAGCCGAATATAGTATTTAACTGTGATGATGCAGAAGTTTTAGTAAATGAAGATATGCTTGATATGAATTTTTAAATATAAAAAAGGACTTTCAAATAGAAAGTCCTTTTTAAACTAATCAAATCAAAAATTCAAAAAACTGAAAGTCTGATTTACTTATCTAAAATCATCTTTAGTATATCATACTTTAAAAGATAAGTATATATAAAATTATACATTTTAAAGGAGATATATAAATGAAATGGAATTCCGAGAAAGTTGCTATATTAAAAGATAATTATGCATTTGCTGACCTAGATAAGTTAGCTAATCAACTTGAAACTACAACTAAAGCTGTTATTAGAAAGGCACAGAAACTTAAATTGTACAGAGCCAAAAATAATCAGATTATCAATGATTATAAGTTTTGTTCTCTATGTCAAAAAGAACATCACATCAGTGAGTTTTATAGAAATCGAAGTAAATATGATGGTTATGAATATTATTGTAAAAAATATTATCTAACAAAAAATAATACCTCTCCCCTATCATCTTTAAAAGGGGCATCTGCGACGGAAACAAGGGCAAATACGACGGATATAAGGGCATCTGCGACGGATTATGTGGAAACTAGACCTAGAAATCCAGTTGTAGTTGTAGGTGGTGTTACAGGTAAAATATGTAACAGTTGCAAAGAATTTAAACCATTAGATGCTTATTCTAAGGATAAAAACGGTTATGCCCAAAAGAAGGCTACCTGTAAGTTGTGTTATAAGGAACGATACTCTAAAAAGAAAGTAGAGTAATTCTTATCTTTATTATTTCCAAAAGTTAATCCTTTTATACTAGAAACTGTAAATTATTTATAAAAAACATAAATAATTCATAGTATCAAAATAAATATTGGTTCAATAAAAAAAATACTGAACCAATACCTAAAAATATTGAACCAATATCTAAAAAGATTGGTTCAATATTAATTGGATAGATTGGAGATGATATTATGAATTATAAAAAAGTAAATATAGCTCTGTTGGATGGAAAGATAGAGAAGGATGTGAAAGTTGAATATGCCTATGAATATATATTAGAAATTGATAATAAAGAATTTGAGTTAGAACTTATTTATAATAAGGATAAAACTTTAAAAGGTTTTGTTTATAACAATAATAAAAATTTATTTCAGTATATATTCAAAAATATGAACTCATTGAATATTCCTAAAACAGTACAAGATTATTTTCAGCAATTTTTTATAGTAAAAGATACATCTGTTACATGGACAAATGCAGGTGGTAATTCAAGCCAAAATTCTATTTCAAACAAAGTATCTATACCACGTAAATGGTTAGAGCTTATGGATATAGATGAAGATAATAGAGATATTAGAATGATTTTTGATGGAGAGAAAATTACAATACAAAAGAAATAGATAGTCTATACAGTATAGAGTGTATAAAATAAAAGGGCTACGCCCAATAAAGCTACGCTTATTTTGAAATAAAAGGTTTAGTGTTTCACACTAAACCTTTTTGTATTAGTTACCACAATTATAAAAGTTCCATTTTTAATTAAATCGATTCATTTTTTATAAAAATATCATAATTTTCATCTTAAATATATTCATTTTTAATTATTTTTTTCTGTACTATGCAAAATTATGCACGAATTAAACCCAATACTTTTTCTAAAAAAGTATTGAGTCCAATTCGTGCTAAAGTTTAGTAGTATCAATAAGTTCACGTATTTAGTACCAATATTATAAAAGATTTCATTAATTCCATTTCAGTATTATTTTCTTATTACGGCTACGCAATATTTTATTACGGCTCCATCTACGTTGAAGTTGATGCTACGTTACAGCTACAAGATTTTTAACATCTACATTTCGTTCCGTTTTCCGATTTCCGATACACAACATTCCATTCTAGCGAAGCTATTAGAGTAGGCGGCAGCCTACTCCATAGCTCCACTAGAATTCCATTTTTGTGTATCTCCAATCTTCAAACTACACTACATTTGATGTTAAAAATCTCTTCGCCTACACTTCGCTATCAACTTCAACTTCGATTCCACCTTCATAAAATATTGCTCCACCTTCATAAGAAAATAATACTTTCATTCCATTAATGAAATCTTTTTTTAAATCCAAATATAACTCTGCGAGTTATATTTGGACCAATAAATTTATAGTATATATATAGAAAATCGAGGGTTTATAATGCACAATCGAACGGATGTTACAAAACATTGATAAATCAATGTTTACAACATCCTCCAAAATCGACGGTCGCTCCACTCGGTCTTGCATCCAAGCAATATCCATTTAGGATATTCCTGTGGGCAAGAACCTGCTACACTCCTAAAAAATTTTCCCTACGCCTATGTCTTCGGGTCGGTCGGAGACCTAAATTTTTCTTACGGAGTGTCCCTATTCATCCATTCGCTATGCTTCATGGTGAATAGGACGCATCGTGGAGCGACCGTCTCAATCATAGATTGTGAGGATTGTAAAAAATATTAACTGCATATATACCATCCTCAACACATACTAAAGTATGTGCTAAGGACGATATATATTTGTTTCTATTTTTTATAGAAAATAAAAGTCGGTTTACACCTTCTTTTATTTTTAAAACCCTAGAGATAATTGTATAACAATTATCTCTTTGAAGATTACCTCTGGTAATCTTGGGAAGTTATATACCAAAATTAATTCTCTGCATTTAAATAAATATCGCTTTGCTAATTTATTTAAATGGAATTAATTTCTGATATAACTTCTCAAAACCTTTTGGATTATCAGTGATATTAAGGACGGTTGAAAACTGCTAAATTTAATCTCCTTAATTTATAAAATGTTCTTCGCACCATTTTATAAATTTGATTAAATTTCTTGTTTTCTTCCCTAACTATAAAATTATAGACCAGTTGAACTGCAAAATTAAAACTTTGCATTTTTAAAAAATTTCCTACGGCATCTTTTTTAAAAATGGTTTTAATTTCTTGTTTCAACTTAATCAATTTATTTAAGGAGGTGATTACCTATGGCAAAGCATAAGAAAGACCCAATGCCTAATCTGTATGCTCACGATAAAATGTCATTTCATATGTTGAGTGTATGTGGGCAATGTGAATTGAAGGATTTAAGAAGTATAGAAGGCATGACTAAGACTAGAGCTAACACCTATATAAAGAAAGGATATGTTGAAAGAAATAAAGATGATAAGACAGGTAAAAGTTTGTATTCTCTTACAGCCGAAGGTAGAGCTTTTGTTAAAAGTGAATATGGATTTACTCCATATTCAGCTAAATCATGGAGACATGATTCTGGTATGAGGGATGAATTTAGAAAAATTCCAGATGAATGTAAGGCATCTATAAAGACAGAAGATGAATATAAAGCAGAACTTAAAGAATGGATTAAGCACGAAAAAGCAAGTGGTGATAGAGATAGATGGAGCAGAGCAAATGACATAGAAGATAGATGGAACAGAGGAAAATTATCTTGTCCAGACTTTACCTATGTTAATCAAGAAGGTCAAACAGTATATGTGGAGGTTATTACAGATTATCCAAAAAGCGTTATTCAAGCTAAGATGGATATGGCAAAAGAATTTGGTGCTACATTTCATGGTGTGAAAAGATAATAAAGAAAGGATGTGTATATAATGGATTCAAAATATCAAGAAAGTTTATATAAGGAGCATAGAGATTTGTTTATGTTAATAATGAGGCTAGGTAATAAAGTAGCACTTCAAAATCAACTTAGACATCTATGTTTAAAATTAGGACTATATAAAAATACTAAACATTTTAATGATACAATAACAGAATTAGAGGAAAGTGGATTAATAGAAACTTATGGTGATGGTGATTATAGGAATTCTAAAACTGATTTAATAATAGTTATAAACCCTGTATTAAGTTGGGTACATAAAGAACTAAAAGAGAAGGGAATAGCTATAAATAAATCTCATGTTGATACAGATAAAAATATTTCAGATAGAGCAGATAAATCTATGTTTAGAATTCAATATGTAATTAATTTTATAGAAAATAAAGAGATTAATTCTATTGATGAACTATTTGTATTACTTGAAGCAGATAGTAGTATTCTCTTTACTGAAAGAAGAGGTCTTGAATACTTTACATCTTTTATAAAGCATTATCATAAGCAATTATATTTAAACAATGAAGAATGTAAAGATATGATGAGAGAGTTATCTAATGTAAATAAAAAACAAAAGAAAAGTGTGCCGAGTAGGAAAGGTAAAGGCAAGGCTTATAAAGAAGAAAAGGATAAAGATATATATGTTGATTATAAGGTTGAAAAAGAAACACCAGCTAACTTAAAGGATATATATACTCCTGATGTTAAAGATGATACTTCTAATGATAAAAATTTAGATGAAATTAGCAATAAAAAATTTAATAACAACTTTAATTCTTTCTTAGAAAGAGGATGTTGGTTACGCCTTGATAGTACTAAAGATATAGAAAAGCCTAACTTTAAGGAAACTGAAAAGAAGGTATATTTTACTTTATACATATTAGATATAAATAGAAAACTAAATCATATTAAAATAGCCGAAAAAACATCAAGAGCATATTTAATGCTTCAAGATTTTCTAGAAAATGGTCGTTATTATAGAAATAATAATATATGCAAGAGTTGTAAGAAGAATATAAATAATGAGAATTATGAGTATATTCAACGTAAGACTGCTCATTATATACCTGTTAATGATTATAATGATATAGCTACAGTTAAAAGAGCTTTCTTTTACTGTAATCCAAATGATAAAAATAATGATGATTATAAAAATTGTACAGATAATAAGATTAGACTTCGTAGAAAGATATATCTTAATGTTGTTGTTCTTACGTGGAATGAAAAGCTGAAAAATACATTATTAACTGATTGTAATTATATCAAAGGTAAGAGCTACTTTAATGATGTCGAAAAGAAATTAACCGAATTTCAAAAAGAATGTAAAGATGAAGGATTATCTGATGATGATATAAAGAAAATAAGATTGAAAGTATATGATTATAATCTTGAAAGAAACTATTTAGGTGGAAAATCTGTAGAAAATATAACTAAGAAAAATGATAGAGCAAGTTTAAAGAAAACTATTAAAGAAGATATAAAGAATGCTCAATCTAATGAAAATTCAATGATAATCTTAGATGATGAAAGTATTGAAAAATTAGCAGAATCTATGGTTGAAAAAATACTAAAATAAAAAAGATTAACAATGATTGTTAATCTTTTTTATTTTAGGCTCTATTTTAAAAGAATATTGAAAATGATAGAATATAATTACTTCGCAATTGTTATATATTGTGAACTTCGATATACTTTACAGTGAATATTATTTATGTTACTATTAAATTTAATAAAACAAGAAAGGAGTTAGATTTATGATAAATTTATATAGAATGATTAATAAATTAAAAATAATAGATACAACTCCTAAATATAATATTATATAACTATATTTAAGATATATCCACTGGTATACTAAAGTGGATTTTTTATTAACTAAAATAAGGAGGTAGCTATAATGCTTGCATATATCAGATTAAGAGGATAGCGCACGAGTTGTGGCTATCGTTAAACAAATTTAATAAAATGTCATAACTTCGTGCTATTTTATATGAATAATAGAAATAGGAAGGTTATGAACAATGAGAAAATTAAAAAAGATTGAAGTTTTAAGAGAATTACTTAATGAAAATATATCAATACTTAGATGTCCAGTGTGTAAAAAATCTATAAAATATATAAAAGAAAGTAGTGTATTATGTGAAAATAACCATTGCTTTAATATATCTAAAAAAGGATATGTTAATTTAGTAAAGAATAATGCGAAGACAATATATGATAAAAAATTATTTGAATCTAGAAGTAAAATATATGAATATGGTATATATGACGAGCTTTCTAAAGAGATAATAGATATAGTGGATAAATATACGTCAAAAAAGAATGTTAATTTTGTACTAGATGTTGGTTGCGGAGAAGGATATTATTTAAATCAACTATATTCAGATGAAAAAATAAATAGTAGGTGTAAATTGTTTGGAATAGATATATCAAGAGAAGGAATTTCACTTGCTACAAGATACGAAAATAGCATACTATGGAGTGTATCAGACTTATCAAATCTACCATTTAAAAATGATAAATTAGATATAATAATAGATATACTTTCACCATCGAATTATAGTGAATTTACTAGAGTTTTAAACAAAGGTGGAGTTGTAATAAAAGTAATTCCAGATGAACACTATTTAAAAGAGATAAGGTCTGAAATAAAAGGTAAAATAAAAAAAGATACTTATTCTAATAAAAATGTTATAAATTCATTTAAAGATAACTTGGAAATCATCTATGATAAAAGAATCACTTATAAAACAAATATATATAATTTAGAAGATTTTATAAAAATGACACCATTAACATCTGGTTTGAGCAAAGAACAAATAAATGAATTAAATAAATGTGATATAGAAAAAATAACGGTTGATTTAAAAATTATAGTCGGCAAAGTAAAGTAGATAAAGGTTAGGAGGTAATAAGATGAATATACGTGGATGTATACATTCAATAAGATTAAGAGGGTAAGTCACGGATTGTGGCTATTATCTTAATATAATTAAAAGTCATAATCCGTGATATTTAAATATTAAAGTTTAAATATAAAATTATAGGAGATTATGAATGAAAGCTAAAAGTAATAATTATAGAGGAAAAGTTGATATTAGTGTATCGCAAAATTTTATTACTAGTAAAAATACTATATATAAATTAATAAAAAAAACAAATATATCCAAAAATGATTTTGTTATTGAAATTGGACCAGGAAAAGGTCATATAACAGAAGCTTTATGTGAAAAAAGTTATTGGGTTACAGCTATAGAACTAGATAGAAGTTTATATGGAAATTTAATAAATAAATTTAAAAGTAAAAATAATGTTACTCTTATTAATAAAGATTTTTTAAATTGGAAATTACCTAAAAAAAGAGAATATAAGGTATTTTCTAATATTCCTTTTTATATAACAACAAAGATTATTAAGAAATTATTATTAGAAGAGTTAAATTCACCAACTGATATGTGGCTAGTTATGGAGAAAGGTTCCGCAAAAAGATTTATGGGAATACCTAGAGAGAGTAAATTATCATTACTTTTAAAAACTAAATTTGATATTAAGATAGTGCACTATTTTAATAGAGAAGACTTCCATCCCATGCCTAGTGTAGATTGCGTCTTAGTATATTTTAAAAGAAAATATAAATATGATATATCTAAAGATGAATGGAATGAATATACAAGTTTTATATCTAAGTCTATTAATAACTTAAGAGATGTATTTACAAAAAATCAAATTCATGCAGTAATTAAATACCTAGGTATAAATCTTAATAATATTAGTGAAGTTTCTTATAATGATTGGATACAGTTATTTAGATATAAACAAAAGATAGATTAGTAATAGTAGATTTAAATTAGGAGGTGTTAAAATGATTATGAATGGTGGAATAGCGTCAATAAGATTAAGAGGATAAGTCACGGGTTGTGGCTATTATCTTAATTTAATAAAGAGTCATAATCCCGTGATATTTAAAGTTAATATTTAAATATAAAATTACAGGAGATTATGAAGATGATAAAAAAAGGAATAATTGTAGGAATTAATATAAATAATAAAAATAATTTTGATGAATCTATGGAAGAATTAAAAAATTTATGCTTAGCTTGCAAAATAGAAACTGTTGGTCAAATTAAGCAGAATTCAAAGAAAGTTAACTCTACTTTTTATATGGGTAGTGGGAAGATAGATGAATTAAAAAATTTAGTAGAAGAAAACAATGCAGATATAGTTATATTTAATAATGAATTATCAGCGTCACAAGTTAAAAATATTGAAGAAGAAATAAATTGTAATGTCATAGATAGAACTGCGTTAATATTAGATATCTTTGCAAATAGAGCAAAAACAAGAGAATCTAAATTACAAGTAGAGGTTGCGAAGCTCCAATATGAATTACCAAGATTAGTTGGTTCAAATGAAGATTTAGGTCGTCAAAGTGGTGGAGTAGGGACTAAAAACAGAGGCGCAGGAGAAACAAAATTAGAATTAGACCGTAGAAGAATAGAAGATAAAATTGCTAATTTAAATAAAGAGCTTGAAGTATTAAAAAATCAAAGAGAAGTACAAAAAAGTAAAAGGAAAAAATCTAATATTCCTAATGTAGCTTTAGTAGGATATACAAATGCTGGTAAGTCATCTGTTATGAATGCTTTAGTAGAGAAGTTTATAAATGATGAAGATAAAAAAGTATTTGAAAAAAATATGCTATTTGCAACTTTAGAAACTTATGTTAGAAATATAAAATTAGATAATAATAAATCTTTTTTATTATCAGATACAGTGGGATTTGTTGGGGATTTACCTCATAGTTTAGTAAAAGCTTTTAGGTCTACTCTAGAAGAAGTTTGTGATGCGGACTTATTACTTCATGTGATTGATATATCTAATCCTAATTATGAAAATCATATAAATGTAACAAATGAAACATTAAATCAAATAGGGGCGGATAATATTCCTGTGATTTATGTATATAATAAAGTTGATTTAATGGAATTAGATACATTCAATATAGAAGGGATGCTGGTTTCAGCTAAAAAATATATAGGTATAGAAGAATTATTGGAATCTATATGTAAAAATATATTTATGGATTATATAAAATGTAAGGTTATGGTTCCTTATAAAGATGGTAAAATGACATCTTATATAATTGATAGTTCAACTGTTCTAGAAACTGAATATACTAATGAAGGAACTTTATTTAGTATAGAATGTAGTAAAGAGGATTATGTTAAATACCAGTCATATATAATCTAGAGTGATTCTAGGTATCTATATAAACAATGCATAAATGAAAGAGGATGTCGCATACCAATTGAAAATTGTTCATGTGATAGCCTCTTTTATATTTGATAAGTAATTAGAAATGATTTTATTGTATGTGTTTATTGCAACAATAAAGTAAATAACTACAAATGATGCTAAAGACATTAAAATAGGATAAATAAATACTTCCAAAACCAATTAAGCTAGAGATAAATATACTTGTAAGAATGACTTTGTCTTTGTACGACTACGATGGGGAAAATGTGTATTAAAGAAATAACAAAAATACTTTAAATGAAATGTGTAAATTAAGTTAATGCTATAATATAATAAAGTGAACAATATTAATATATTATGAAGCAAAAAAATAGGAGTATAGCTCCTATTTTTTATTATTTAAAATCTATTTAATTTTAATATTGTATTAATTAAGTAAATAGCAGTACAAAAAAATGGTATAGTTATTGATAATCATATTATTCTTTTATGATAAAATATATTTAAATTAAGTTAATAAAGGAGAGTTAAAACAATGAAATGTGCATTTATTAAAGAAGATTTTTCAATAGAATACAAGAATTTAAATAATAATGAAATCGATGAGTTATGCTCAAATGATAAGTATTTTAGTATAAACTTAAATAATGAGTACATGATTTTTATTAATAAAGTGTTATATGTAGCAGAAAACATAGATAATGTAATGAATTTAATAGTTAAAGCAAATAAAGAATTAATGTTTAGATAATAACAGTTATAAAATAAACTGTGAATAGGATTAATATAAATAAAATTTTAGGAATATAGTTTTAACTATATTCTTTTTATATAAATGAATTAATATTAATAAGGAGTTATAAATATATGTATTTTTATTTAGAAGTTTTTATTTATGCAGTAGCTATATCTTTTCAAATATCAGGTGCTTTATTATTACTATTTTATAATATTTCAACAAGTCGAAAACATATTGTGAAAGGATTTGCTCAAAAATCTATAATTATTAGAGAAGAAAATGAAATATCATATAATAAAGAAGCATTAAAAAAATGTTTTAAAAATGCTTGGATTAATAAAATTGCATTTATATTAATTGTATTAGGATATATATTAGGTGTATTTGGTGAGATAGGAAAAGTTAATAAAATATTAGTTGTAGTATTAATTTTAATAATTACATCAATAGTAATATTTATATCACACTTAATAGTTTCATTCCTAATTAAAATTTTGCCAAGTGTAAACAAAGAATTAACTGATGATGAAATAAATGAAATTGGAGGCGAAGTAGATATTGAAACTATGTCAAGTAAAGATGTAGAAGAAATATGTAATATATTTGAGATATAGATTATATGAACTAACTTTGCGAGATAAGTATTACTAAATATGATTAAAAAATGGCATAACCAGAAATAGTCAATACCAGACTTTATGTCTGTTAATTACAGTGTTTACTAGAGCTGGTTATACCATTGTATTACTGTTTTTTGGTCGGAAATGTTGAAATATATTTACACAGAAAAAATTGCAGGCTTATCTATTGCTTATTAAATAATTGTCTAATAGAGAATATATTTAAAATACATCTAATTTATTAATTATCTAGGACCTAAAAATCTATCCCCATTATAATGAATCATATGCTCAGGTCTATTTGCTATCCATACTTCTGTTTCAAAAGCAATATCATGAGAAAACTTTCTAAATGTTTCTCTATCTAAAAATGCAGTGACATATATTTTTCCACATTTACATTTTTGAGTCATTTCACCTATTTCTATAATCCTTTTATCATTTATTGGTCCAACACTTGTAACTGATTCTACAAAGTAAATCCAATTTTTATCTTCTATATATAAAACTACATCAGGTAATTTTGTATGTTCCTGCATATCAACACCTAGAGATAATAGTTTTGTATTATTCTTGATTAAATCTTTATTATCTGTATCACCAACATATAGAACCTCAGCTCCTGGTGCAAAAATAGGTGCAAAATCTTCTATTATAGCTTTTTGTAGTTGGTTGTGAGCTCCTGGGCTAAATGTCAATTCTTCTCCATTTATTTTTACAGGAATTCTATTAACTTCTCTTTCCTTTTTGTATTTATCTACCAAACTATTAACATTATCTTTATAGCTCTTTAAAGCCATATCCCAGCTATTAGTTTCATATGACTGTATAAGTGTCAAGAACTCAGGTGTTAAGCTATAGCAGAATTTAGGACTATTTGTAGCTCTATCAGGCTGGTCTCTATTAGCCTCTATTATTGAAGATTGTAAGAAATAATGAATAACATCTTTTCTTACAGTTTCTCTTGTATTAGGCTTATAATCTAAATCATATTCATCTCTCATAAAGTCCATTATTTGCCTTGTTGTATATAGAGAATTTTGAGCATCTGACCAATTTGTAGACTTCTTAATATTAGCTAACGCTAGAAGTACGTTACAAGCTAAATCATTACTTCTAGGACACTCAATCAATGTTAATATTTCTTTTGCATTATCTAATTTACTCATTTGTTATCTCTCCCAGATATTATATATATTTTCTAATAATAGAATCACAAGTATCTGTACTTATATCATTAAAATTTAACAAATCATTCCCCATTGCAATCACTATATTTATAGATGGCATTGGTATAGCATTAAATTCTGTAGCATTAACTTGTGTATTTCCATTTATAATTCTATAATACTTATCTATTAAAGTAGAATTGAAGTAACAGAATATACCATACTGCTCTTCTATGCTCATGTACCCTTTATTTTTTTCTATAAAGTTAACATGATTTTCTATTCCGATTTTATCGAAATCTTTGAAATTATCTTTATTATATATAGCAGGCTGAATTCGTCTAAACTCTTCCTTAGAAGTAAATCTTTTTACTAATATATATTCTTTATTTTCCTGAACAAGTTTTTTACTTGAATCATTACACAAAATGTATCTATAATTATCTTCGTTATCTACAGCAACTATTTTATTATCTTTGAAATTATCTGACCAGAATAAAGGAACAGCTCCATCCTGCTCTTTAGTCAAATATTCAGTTGCTCTAAAATCTACAACTTTACCAGTTTTTAATTTAAAACCTAAAGTTATTAGATTATCTGTGTATTTACATAGTTTTTTTAATATTTCAACTTCTTCTGCTGAAGATGGAAGTAATATAAATCTATTTGCACACCCTGTAATTAAATCAGAGTAACAAACATCTATCTTTTTCATATGCTCGAAATTAGCATTTTCACTTATAGTTAAGTTTATATCATATTTGCTATTTTCTTCTTCCTTATCGTCAGTTGCACATATTTCAGGGCATTTAGCAATCATAAAAAGATTTCTTTCTACTTCTCCTGAAAATTTCTTAATTGCTCTAGTTATAATCGTTTCTTGTAGAACTTCTTCTCCCTTGAAAAGATTATTTCTAGAATTAAATATATGGATATTAGTTATCATTGTATTATCTAATAAATAGTTCCTAAACGATTTGAAATATGCTCCACTAGTAAAACTTCGTGGAGTTATAAAAATCATCTCTCCTCCTGTTTTAAGAAGTTTTATTGACATAGCCATAAATAAGAAGTATATATTTGGTTGACCATGAACAACCTTACCCATAAGAACAGCTTCTTCTGATGATTTAACTAATTTTTTATAAGGAGGATTTGAAATTATAATATCGTAAATACCTTCAAATTGCTCATTTGTCCATGCATATTTATTAGATAAAATAAAGTTATCTTGAATAACATTTATTTTAAGATTTTTATATTTATCAGTATAAAGTTTTATGTTTTTATTTAAAGTTTCTATGACTTTTTCATCATTTTCATATAAATCAATGTTAATAGCTCCATCGAACCCATTTTCAATCAACTTATCTATTAAAGAACAAGTTAAGATTCCAGTTCCAGCTCCACAATCAAGTATATTTAAATGCTCTTTTCCTACAGCTACATTTGAGAGGCTAATCATATATTGAGCAATACTAAGTGTCGTAAAGAATTGAGCTTTTGACTTTCTATCTTTTTTAGATACTTTCTTTTGATATTCAAAAGTATTTTCTTCTATTTTCCTTATCACTTATGACCACCTACCTATTGTTTAATTATAAAGTATTTTGATGTTACATTAAATAGATTTAGAGATTATACAATAAGTATATTTTTACAAAAGGCTATGTTTTAACACAATGTTGAAATTAGATAAATTTTGAATAATAAAAAATCAAGAGTTGTATGAATAATCAAATACAACTCTTGATTTAGTTCGCATTATATTAATATTGTTCATCTATGTTTAAATATCATAATAGAGCAATATCTTTTGGTATATTGCTCTATTACTTTAAATAGTTAACATCGCTTATA
>JABLTT010032941.1_pt1 | contig 28355 bp, 24 predicted proteins | sample 7160061 | NCBI WGS metagenome assembly JABLTT01 (sample SAMN14651232, study PRJNA627086) | human gut metagenome | isolation source: feces | host: Homo sapiens
ATGGAATGAAGAAGTGCAAAAGATGTTTGCTAGAAAAATGAAGTAAAGTACTAGCATTCTATTATTCTAGCAACACCCTAAGATAAAGCACTTACGAACTGTGGAAAGCGTAAGTCCGACTAATAAAGCGATCACAAGAATGAGAATGATCAAGATCCGAAGTGGAGATCTTCTTCTTCGTTTTCGCTTCGTGTGTTTGGCATGTTTTGTATGCTGTGCTGTCATAATGTATCCCTCCAGATTTCCTTAAATAGTTAAGTTTGTACAGAAAAAAGGATGAAAAACTCCATCCTTTTCTTGCTGTTTAATATGCATTTTTATTAACAAATCCCTTAAAGAATGTAAGAAATAATATCTTGATATCAAGTCCCAAAGACCAATTCTCAATATAATACAGGTCATGCTCGATTCTGCTTCGGATGGAAGTATCACCACGGAATCCATTGACCTGAGCCCATCCAGTAATACCTGGACGAACTTGATGCTTGATCATATAACGAGGAATCTCTTCTTTAAATTTCTCGACAAACAAAGGTCGTTCTGGACGTGGCCCGATCAGACTCATATCGCCTTTTAATACATTCCAGAATTGAGGAAGTTCATCAAGGCTTGTCTTACGGATCACACGTCCAACAGGTGTAACACGGACATCGTTCTTGGTTGTCCATTCTTTGGCCTCTTTCTTAGGGTCCTGTACACCCATGGAACGGAATTTGTACATCTTAAAAGGTTTATTCCCAAGACCGATACGCTCCTGTGCAAAAATGATCGGTCCAGGAGAACTCTTCTTCACAAGGATCGCAACGATAAGCATGATCGGTGAGAATAAGATCAACGCAATGATAGAACCGATAATATCGATCAGACGTTTGATCAGTTTATTCATCGTATTTGTTAACGGTACGTTACGGATATTGATAACTGGGAGCCCGTCCAGATCTTCGGTGTATGGGTTTGTGGAAATAAAGTTATAATAATCTGGAACAAACTTTGTATGCACACCAGACTTCTCACAGATCGTAACGATCTGTTCCAGCTTATGGTATTCATTCAGATTCAAAGTGATCGCAACTTCATCAAGAGATGTCTTCTCAAGATAAGCGGCAAGATCTGAAAGTGTACCGATCTTCTTAATTCCACGATATTCAAAATTATCACTGACAAGATCATCAAAAATCCCATGAACCTTTAATCCCCATTGAGGATTGGATTTGATGCGGTCGATATATGCAGCTGCTGAAGTACTGAAACCGATAAATACCGTATGTTTGATATTACGTCCTTTCTTACGGTTCGTTTTTAAAATTCTGCGTATGATATATCTGGATAAAAGACCAAAAATAAAGTTAAATAAATAAAATAACAGATATAAAGAACGAGGAAAGTTCTGAATCTGCCATACAGTGATCACAAATGCAGAAAGTCCAAGTCCGATCAGATTCGCTTTGACCAGATTCACAAGTTCCTTGGAACCACGCTGGTAACGCTTTGGTGTATAAAGACCAAAGAACGAATACAATAACAATAACAGGATCAAAGAGCTGATCAGCGGTTTCTGATATTGATAAAACTCTGGATAATAGCGGTTGAGATCGAAAATCTCCTGATTCAGCCAGAATCCAAAGATCGTGCATTTAAATCTTATATACCATGCTGCAAATCCTGCAAAATAAATGCAGACAGCATCCATCACGACATGCAGTCTGTTTAAGTAAGTTTGGTTTTGTTTGATCATATGATAAATACTCCTTTTTCACTTCCTTCTATTATAAGGGATAAAAAGAGATCATACAATGACAAATGACTTAACTTTTTCTTATTTTTGTATTTTGTACTTATTGACACTCTCATCATTTTCACGAAAAATGAGAAAAAAGAGGAAATCATTTTTTAGTAACATATTAATCACAGTTTTTACACATTTATAAGATATATTTATCTCATAAAAGATAAAGGTCGAAACAAAAGATCAGGATCGAAAGGAGAATTAATCATGAGTGAATATAATACAAATCAGGATGGACAGTGGAAGACTTCCGATCAGTGGAGAGCGGAGGAAGCGAACGACCATTTCAATCCTAAGAAAAACAAAAATGGCGGCAGAGGAAAATATGTTGCAAAATTAGCAGCATCTGCAGCAGCTTTTGGATTGATCGCAGGGCTTGTGATGCAGGGAGTCACATATGGATTTAGCAGAGCAGGCATTGGAAATGGTGCAACACAGCTTGCAACAACGAAGACAACAAGCAGCAGTTCAAGTACCAGCAGTAATGACCTCTCAGGCGTATCAAAAAATGTTATGCCATCGATCGTATCGATCACAGGAAAGTTCGAGACAACAAGCCAGAGTTGGTTTGGACAGACACAAAGCAGTGAATCCGAAGGTGTTGGTTCAGGCATCATCATTGGCAAGAAAGATGGTAAGATTTTGATCGTTACAAATAACCATGTCGTAGCAGATGCCAAATCTTTATCCGTAGGATTTGTGGATGGAAAGAGTGCAAGTGCAACCATTCGTGGTACTGACAGCGATGCGGACTTAGCGGTTGTAGAAGTAGATACAAAGAACATGAAATCTTCTACCTTAAAGAAGATCGCAGTGATCACATTAGGAGATTCCTCAAAATTACAGACAGGAGAAAGAGCGATCGCAATTGGTAATGCATTAGGATATGGACAGTCTGTCACAGGTGGTTATATCAGTGCATTAAATCGTCAGGTACAGTTGACAGACAAGACAATGACACTGATCCAGACAGATGCAGCGATCAACCCTGGAAATAGTGGTGGTGCTTTATTAAATAGCAAAGGTGAATTAATTGGTATTAATACAGTTAAATATTCTTCAGAAGATGTAGAAGGAATGGGATATGCGATTCCAATCAATACAGCAAGACCGATCATCAATAAACTGATCAAGAATGAGGCAACAAGTGAGAGTGAACAGGCATATTTAGGTGTATCAGGTCAGACGATCGACAGCTCTATGGCAAGCCAGTTTGATATGCCATCTGGTGTTTATGTACAGCAGGTGATCAAGAGTTCCCCAGCCCAGAAAGCAGGCATCAGTGCAGGAGATGTGATAGTATCCTTTAATGGAAGCAACGTTTCTACAATGGATGGATTAAAAGAAAAGATTTCAAACCTGAAAGCAGGCAAGAAAGTTAAAGTTGTTGTAAAACGTCAGAATCAGATGGGTACTTATGAGAAGAAGACACTGACAGTTACTCTTGGAAAGAAATCAGATGCACCAAGCACAAGCAGTAACAGCAGCAATAGCAATAGTAATAGTAATAACAGCAATAGTTACAACAATAATTATAATAATGAAAGTTCTAACAGCCAGTATTATAGTTTTGGACAGTAAAACCGGTTGAAAAAAGAACCAAAGAAAGATACAATAAAATGGAACCCTGTGAGTAGGCAGGGTTCCATTTTTTAGTCAGGAGAATATGCCTATGGTTATGATCGAAATTGAAAATATTAAGAAGTTTATGGCAGGTTTTTTAGGAGGAAATCTTTTTGATGATTTCTTGATGAGCGAAGGAAAACTGTCCATGAACATTTCGTATGAATTTGATGGAAAGATCTTAAAAGAATTTTATGATACAGAAGAATGGAAAGAGATGAAACAATATCCATATGTAACGTGGGAAGAAGAGAAAGAAAAAATATTTTCTCTCGTAAAAGGGAAGAAGACACCGCTGTCTTTTCAATTTGTGATGATGTTAAAACCAGATCTTTCTCCAGAGTTTCTTGTCAAATATAATCTTGCAGTCCGAGAAGATGAAATAGCAGGATTATTTATCAACATTTTATACGATCGACAGGGATTAAAGTGTACATCAGGAGTGTCCAGAAAGACATTTGTACTGGATAAGACTTTGGAAGAAGCGTGGGATCAGGAAGTGAAAGAAAGATTTTTAACAAAGTACCTGTAAAATTTTTCACAAACTTTGGAAACTTAAAAGAAACTTTGTTTGCATGTTTCTTTTTGTGTAGATATATGTTAGAATAAGTAGTAATGAATACCAGATAAGAAAGTTGTAAAAAGGAGATACGAATATGAGTTTTCATATTGTTTGTGACAGCTGTACGGATTTGACAGAAGAAGATTTAAAAAAAGGATGTTATACTTTAGTACCCCTGACATTATTAGTGGATGGAGAAGAAATCATAGATGATGAAACATTTGATCAGGCAGATTTCTTAGCAAAGGTTGCAGCAAGTAAAGAGTCTGTGAAGTCAGCATGCCCTGCACCAGAGAGCTATATGGAAGCATATTCCAAGGCAGATGATATATATGTGGTAACATTATCTGCAGAATTAAGTGGATCATACAACAGTGCAGTTTTAGGAAAGAATCTATATGAAGAAGAGAACGGAACAAAGAATATTCATGTAGTGAATTCCAGAGGAGCCGCTACGACACAGGTTCTGATCGCACGTAAGCTCAACGAATATGCAAGTCAGGGAATGCCATTTGAAGAAGTGGTTGATAAGATTGAAGAGTATACAACAAGTCTTAGAACATATTTTGTTTTGGAGACACTAGAAGTACTAAGAAAGAACGGAAGATTATCAAGACTATCTGCAACGATCGCCGGTGCATTAAATATCAAACCAGTCATGATCGGTACAAGAGACGGCGTGATCCAGAAAGCAGCCCAGGCAAGAGGAATGAAGAAAGCACTCGCGAAGATGGTAGAACACATGGGAAGCGAAGGAAGAGACCTCACAAGAAGACAATTCGTCATTTCACACTGCAATTGCTACGAGAGAGCTGTTTACGTGAAAGAATTGATCAAGAAGCACTTACACGCAGAAGACGTTGATATTGTAGATACTAAAGGAGTCAGCAGTTTGTATGCATGCGATGGAGGAATCATTGTATCATATTAGATTCTGGTTTTGTGAATAGGCGTGCATATATGTAATAGCGTCTAACATACATTCATCAGCTGGATTTTCTTAATTTTATGATTGAAAGTCTTCAGGTATTTAGAGAAAAAATAAAAGATAGCATGTGAGTAACGATCGAACTCCGTCAATGGAATTCGTGTTGCTCACATGCTATCTTTTATTTTTTCTCTAAATACTCGATGACCTTCAATTCATACAACTTAAAATTGTTACAAAATTAACGTGATTATACACAAAAATAGACCTGATTGTTACGAAATTAACGTACAAATTGCACAAAAACACTTGAATTTGTCGAAAAATATGCGTATAATGAGAGTCAATATACTGATATAGAGGAATTAAGGAGGATGAGTCATGAGTCGTTTGGAATTAAGGTCTCCGAACCAGGCACAGCTGGTTGTGGAAGGTCTTTATAAGGATTTGGAACGAAGAATCGAGTCAAGCCCGCCAGGGTTATGTCCGGTTGATATGTCCAGAGCATTTTTAGAGATCTGTCATGCACAGAGCTGTGGAAAGTGTGTTCCATGTCGTGTAGGACTTGGACAGTTAAAGAATCTGATTACTGACGTTTTAGATGGCAAAGCAACGATCCGAACTTTAACAGAGATACATGAAACAGCAAAATCCATTATGGAATCTGCAGATTGTGCGATTGGCTATGAGGCAGCCAATATGGTATACAAAGGAGCCATTGGATTTAAAGATGATTATGTAGAACATATCATGTATCATCGATGCTTAAGTACGTTAAAGCAGCCAGTGCCATGTGTATCCAGATGTCCTGCGAGAGTGGATATTCCGGGATATATTGCGTTGGTACGTGAAGGAAGATATGAGGATGCGATCCGTCTGATCAGAAAAGATAATCCATTTCCAACAACATGTGGATTTATCTGCGAGCATCCATGTGAAGCATTATGCCGTAGAAATATGATCGATGATGCGGTGAATATCCGTGGATTAAAACGTATGGCAGCAGATGCAGCAGGATATGTTGCACCGCCAGAATGCGCAGAATCTACAGGGAAGAATATTGCCGTTGTAGGTGGTGGACCAGGTGGATTAAGTGCAGCATATTTCTTACAGTTGATGGGGCATCAGGTAACCGTATATGAGATGCTTCCAAAACTTGGAGGAATGTTACGTTATGGAATTCCAAACTACAGGCTGCCAAAAGAACGCTTAGATGATGATATTCAGGCAATCTTAGACACAGGAGTCAAAGTAGATTGTGGAAAAGCTATCGGCAAAGATTATTCCATTGTGGATTTAAAAGAAAAATACGATGCTGTACTGATCACGATTGGTGCAAGCACAGATAAGAAGTTAGGATTAGAAGGCGAAGATGCCAAAGGCGTTATTTCAGCGGTACAGTTCTTAAGAAATGTTGGATACGGAACACAGGAGAGCCTGGAAGGAAAAGAAGTTGTCGTGATCGGTGGTGGAAATGTTTCCATGGATGCAGTTCGTACATCTGTAAGATTAGGTGCGAAGAAAGTCAGCATCGTATATCGAAGAAGGGTTGCCGATATGACGGCACTTCCAGATGAGATTTCAGGAGCAGAAGCAGAAGGTGTTGAGATCAAGACATTGATGGCACCTTCAAGAATCGAGAAAGACGAAGAAGGCAATGTCAAAGGTATATGGGTAACACCACAGATGATCAGTAATATCAAAGGTGGAAGAGCATCTGTAAAGCCAACAGGGGAAGATGACGTATTTATCCCATGTCAGACACTGATCGTAGCGATCGGTCAGGATATCGAATATCAGCACTTCGAAGAAGCAGGAGTTCCCGTACAGAGAGGAAAGATCAACGTAGAGAAATTCGGTGGATTCGAAGAGATGCCAGGAGTATTTGCAGGTGGAGACTGTGCGACAGGTCCATCCACAGTTATTTCAGCGATCGCAGCAGGTAAAGTGATCGCAGCCAATATCGATGAATATCTGGGATATCATCATGAAATCACAGCAGATGTTGAGATTCCAGAACCTAAGTTAGAAGATAAACCAGCATGTGGAAGAGTGAACCTTACAGAGAGAGAAGCTGGGGAGAGAGTTAAAGACTTTGAAGGAGTCGAAAACTGTATGACAGAGAAAGAAGCATGCCAGGAGGCAGGAAGATGTCTTCGCTGTGACCACTTCGGTTATGGTATTTTCAAAGGAGGTAGGGATACAAAATGGTAAATATTACAATAGATAACCACACGATCGCTGTACCTTCTGGAACAACGATCATGGAAGCAGCAGCCTCTATTCATATACCGATTCCAAAGCTTTGTTATTTAAAAGATATCAATGAAATTGGAGCGTGCAGAGTCTGCGTTGTAGAAATCGAAGGACAGGATCATCTGGTAACATCCTGTAATAATGTGGTAGAAGAAGGAATGACGATCTATACCAATAGTCCGAAAGTACGCAGAAACCGAAAACATACGGTAGAGATGATCCTTTCTCAGCATGATGCACAATGTGCAACTTGTGTAAGAAGTGGAAATTGTACGCTTCAGACGGTTGCCAATGATCTAAACATTGTAGACAGCCCTTATAAGAAGGAAATCTGTATCGAAGAATGGGATACAAGATATCCACTGGTACGTGATGCAAGCAAATGTGTCAAATGTATGCGTTGTATACAAGTATGTGACAAGATTCAGGGAATGCATATCTGGGATGTATCAGGAACTGGAGCAAGAACAACAGTTGGAGTTTCAGGAAACAGAGATATCAAAACAGCAGATTGTGCATTATGTGGACAGTGTATCACACATTGTCCAACAGGAGCATTACGTGAACGAGATGATACAGACAAATTATATCGCGCATTAGAAGATAAAGATACGATCGTGGTAGCACAGATCGCACCAGCAGTTCGTGCTGCATGGGGAGAAAGTCTTGGATTATCAAGAGAAGAAGCAACGGTAGAGAAGATCGTAGATGCACTTCGAAGAATCGGCGTGGATTATGTATTCGATACAACATTTTCAGCAGATCTTACGATCATGGAAGAAGGGACGGAATTTGTCGAGAGATTTACAAATGGAGATCTTGATATGTACCCAATGTTTACATCCTGTTGTCCAGGATGGGTACGTTTCATCAAATCTCAGTATCCACAGATGGTAAACAGATTATCTTCTGCCAAATCTCCACAGGAGATGTTTGGGGCAGTGATGAAGACTGCATTTGCAAAGAAGATGAACATCGACCCAGACCGTATTTTCGCATTATCCATCATGCCATGTGTTGCGAAGAAAGATGAAAGAGAGAAACCATTATTCCATGGTGAGTTTGCAGGACATGGAGTTGACTGTGTGTTAACAACAAGAGAATTGGACCGTCTGATCCGCGCTGACCATATTGATCCAAAGACATTAAAAGATGCAGCTTTTGATACTCCGTTTACTGAGGGAACCGGAGCAGGAGTGATCTTTGGAGCAACTGGCGGAGTTATGGAAGCGGCACTGCGTTCTGCGTATTACCTGATCACAGGAAAGAATCCAGAAGCAGATGCATTTAAACAGATCCGTGGAGTGAACAAAAACGGATGGACAGAAGCCCAATTTGAGATTGCTGGCAATACGATAGATATCGCAGTTGTGAGTGGACTTCAGAATACAAGGAATCTGATGGAAGCGATCCAGAAGAGAGAAGTACACTATCATTTTGTAGAAGTCATGGCCTGTCCAGGCGGATGTGTAGGTGGAGGCGGACAGCCGATCCATGAAGGAAAAGAACTGGCATCTGACCGTGGATCCAACTTGTACTTCCTGGATAAGACAGCCCATTTGAGATTTTCACACGAGAATCCAGATATCAAACATCTTTATGATGAATATTTTGGATCACCGGGAAGTCATAAAGCACATCAGTTACTGCATGTGCAAAAATAGCTGTTAATACCTTTTAATAAAGGAAATCCAGATATTTAGAAGATACAAATCTAAATGTCTGGATTTTCTCTCTTTTTAAATTTACCATCTTGGATTGTCAAGTACAGTTACTTCGCCATTGATCTCACAAACAATATGGCGGTATCCTTTGGTTTCGATCGTTCCATAATCATGTCCTGCATCTGCATCAAATACATAAAAAGCAGTCAGGACTTCATCTCCAGTATTAATGGTGCGGTGAGCATATCCGCGGGGAACATACAATGCTTTCCCTTTCTCCATCTGTTCAACCCGCCAATCACCGTCAAGGCTTTCAAGCATCATATACCCTTCGCCTTTTAATGTATAATAAACTTCGGCAGTGTCTGCGATCTGATGAAAATGTCCTTTCGTCATATAATATTCATTTCCAATCTTCCCAGGATGGATCATCGTTGTACCGAATGCAAGATCACCAGCACGCTCTGGGCATCCAAGTTCATAAAACTCATAGATCAAAGGGTCCTCATATTTAAGGATTTCTTCAATAGCTTCTTGATCCTGATACATATTTTTCATCTGGGAAAGATAACGCTTTGTAGTATCTGCGTGCTTGGAAAGTCCGTTATTTAGATCAAAATCCAAAGTAAAAGCCTGATCCCAGTTAAACTGATTCATAAAATACCTCCTGCCCTAAATCTCAAGTGTGGAAACGCCTTGTTCTTTCATCATAGCTTCGAATTCCTTGATGATCGAGATACCAGCACTTGTTCCGATACGTTGAGCACCGCACTCTATCATTTCCATAAATGTCTTGGCATCACGGATTCCACCAGCAGCTTTTACCTTTACTGCATCTCCAACATGCTCTTTCATTAATTTCACATCATCAAAAGTAGCACCGCCAGTACCGAAACCAGTGGATGTTTTGATAAAATCAGGTTTCACCTCTTTGGCGATTTCGCAAAGTTTGATCTTCTCCTCATCATTAAGATAACAGTTTTCAAAAATGACTTTACAAGTAACATCTTTTTCATGGCAGGCAGCAACGATCTGTGACATCTCATCCTTGATATAATCCCAGTTAGAAGCTTTGATCTCTGTCTGATTTACAACATAATCAATCTCATTTGCACCATTTGCAATGGCATCTTTTGTATCAAAGACTTTAGAAGCAATTGTTGTCTGACCTAATGGGAAAGAGATAGCAGCTCCTGTATGAATATCCGTTCCTTCCAGTAACTTTGCACATAATCCAGACTGCACCTGATTGATCGCTACCATGGCAAAATGATGTTCTTTCGCCTCATTACATAAGACCTCCATGTCTTTAGGAGAAGCATCCGTATGTAAATTTGTGTGATCGATCATTCTTGCAAGATCATCTAATGTATATGATTTCATAAAAACCTCCTGTTTTTGCTGATATGTTTGTTTCATGTTAATTAAAATATAACATTATGTAATCATTATGTCAATATTATGTAAATGAAATAAAAGAAAATAAATTGACATAAAATAAAAAATCCGATAAAGTGAAAGAAAAAAGAAAGAGAGTATAAAATGGGAGCATTTTATTTAGATATAAAAAAAGATTTATTAGATAAGATCTTAAGTGGAGTTTACCAGCAAGGAAGTATCATACCAAATGAATACGAATTAGCTGAGATCTACAACGTCAGCCGGCCGACGATCCGTAAGGCGGTACAGATTTTAGTGGATGAGGGATATTTAGAAAAACGTAAAAAACGAGGGACGATCGTATGTGATCCAACGATCCGGCAGGAATTTGCACAGGTGATTCAGACATTTGATAAAGAAGTAAAAGAAAAAGGACTGACTCCATCGACAAAAGTTCTGACATTCAAACAAGAAAAGGCAGAAGAAGAAGTCCGCCAGAAATTGAATCTCAAAGAAACAGAAAAAGTTTATAAACTGGTCAGATTGAGATACGTTGATGATCAGCCTAATGTTCTGGTTACAACGTATGTGCCATGCAGACTGTTTGAACATTTGTCAGAAGTTGATTTTGAAAAGGAGAGTTTATATCAGACATTTCATAAGGAAGGAAGAGATATCACATCCATACAGAGAAAGCTGGATGTGATCCTTGCAGATGAAACATGTGCGGATCTGTTAGATGTCAAAAATGGAGATCCTTTATTTTATTTTCATTCCACAGGATATGATGAAAGTCATACAGCGATTGAATATTCGATTGCGAAATATCGGGGAGATCGGAATAGCTTTGTTTTTCAACTTTCAAATAATGTGTATTATTCTTAATACATTTATTTACAAATATCAGTTTTTTCTGTATAATAAAGCACAATAAGCTGAAAACAGTGAATAAAACAATAAACAGCAACGCAGGAGGAATGACCATGAGCAAAATTCAGATGACCACTCCATTAGTAGAGATGGACGGAGATGAAATGACAAGAATTCTTTGGAAGATGATCAAAGATGAATTGTTATTACCATTTATTGATTTAAAAACAGAATATTATGACCTTGGGTTAGAACACAGAAACGAGACAAACGATCAGGTTACATTTGATTCCGCAGAAGCAACAAAGAAATATGGAGTTGCAGTCAAATGTGCAACGATCACTCCAAATGCAGCGCGTATGGATGAATATGACTTAAAAGAGATGTGGAAGAGTCCAAATGGAACAATCCGTGCGATCTTAGACGGAACAGTATTCCGTGCACCGATCACAGTCAAAGGAATCGAACCAACCGTCAGCAAATGGAAGAAACCGATCACGATCGCAAGACATGCCTATGGTGATGTATACAAAGGTGTGGAGATCAAAGTTCCAGGAGCAGGAAAAGCAGAATTAGTATTCACAGGAGAAGACGGAACAGAGATCAGAGAAACAATTCATGATTTTGACGGACCAGGAGTGATCCAGGGAATGCATAACATTGATGCATCTATTGCAAGCTTTGCAAGAAGCTGTTTTACATACGCATTAGACACAAAACAGGATCTGTGGTTTGCAACAAAAGACACGATCTCTAAGAAATACGATCACACATTCAAAGATATCTTCCAGGAAATCTTTGATTCAGAATACAAAGAGAAATTTGATGCAGCAGGAATCGAATATTTCTACACACTGATCGACGACGCAGTAGCCCGCGTTATGAAATCAGAAGGTGGATTTATCTGGGCATGTAAGAATTATGACGGAGATGTTATGAGTGATATGATCTCATCTGCATTCGGATCATTAGCAATGATGACATCTGTATTAGTATCACCACATGGATACTATGAATACGAAGCAGCTCATGGAACAGTACAGCGTCATTATTATAAACATCTGAAAGGTGAAGAGACATCTACAAACTCTGTAGCAACAATCTTCGCATGGACAGGAGCGTTAAGAAAACGTGGAGAATTGGATGGCAATGAAGAATTAATGGCATTTGCTGATAAACTTGAGAAAGCTACATTAGACACGATCGAGAGTGGTACAATGACAAAAGACTTGGCACTTATTACAACTCTTGAGAATGTGAATGCTGTGAATAGTGAAGAGTTTATTAAGGCAATTGCGGAACGTTTAAAATAGTGTTTAGTTTATGAGACAAAAATAAGATAAGAACAAATATTTATAAGAAACCGATGGCAACACGCAGATTTTAAGAGCGTTACCATCGGTTTTTTATAAATATTTGTTCTTATTTTTGCCTCATAAAACTGAGGTCTATTCAAATCACTACATAGAGGGTGTATTACATTTCAAGGTATTTTTGAATTATATCCGTTTCAGATAAATCGATGTGTTTTAGAACAAAATCATAAAGAGGTTTTGCAAAGTCAGCATCTAAATCTAATTCTTCTACAATCTGATCGAAAGATTTTTGTTTTTTAACTTTTTTTAGAATTAATTTGATGAAACCACAGGACTCACCTTGTGATCTGCCTTCCATTCTTCCTTTCTCTTCTAATTTTTCAAGTGCTTTACACATATTCACAGTACCTCCCTTTTGTTCAGATTTTATAGCATCGTTAATTAATTTTTGTGATTCAGTAATGCAACCAATTACCATGGCTAATTCGGATGATATATTTTTTTCTTTGTATATATCAGTGATTTTATCATATTTTTCGTCAAAAATAAATCTGCTAATATTGAATATTGTGTTGACATCGTCGTTGTGAAATTTTAAATATTCACTTTTACGAAGTTCAATTAAGTTAAATTTATAATCCGAAATTAAAGGTTTAAAAGCATCTGGGATTTCTAGCATATCAATTAGGGAATGAGGACCGTCCCACGGATTTTCCCCATAGTAAATACATATTGTAAGAACGCTGTGTAATCGATCCGTTTTCTTCATTCTCGATAGAAATTCATCTGTTGCAGTATAATCTTTTTCTTTTTTATGTTTTTTTGCAATTTCATTGTATTCTTTAAGATAAGAAAATGCATCTCCCAGCATGTGAAGAAGTGGCATGGCATAGTGAATTTTTGATTGATTTTCAATTCCTAGAATTACGAAATCAACACCATAAGCAGATTTTTTGACGACATCGACAATTCTTTTTACGGTTTCAGCATAACCGTGGAATTGTAATAAGGACGAAACATCAGTGTCAACTTCTGTGAGATCATCCGGATTTAATTTTGGATTTCCGTCAAAGAAGCAGGCATTAAAAAGATCAGCAAAACGTTTGTTATCTTTCCAGAAATTTTTAAGGATAGTATCGGGTGTTATTTTGTTTTTTACCTTTGTCATATGAATATTAGACCTCCTTTGGAGCGTAGAAATGGACAAGTATGGATCTGATTATGCAGAAATGGTAATTGAGAAATGCAAGATAGAAGATACATGTCCAACAATAGTTTCATTGTGATTATACTAGCAAAAACAAGAATGAATGTCAATATATGTAAAATAAGATAAACATAAATAAAATGATAAATGTAATGAAAAAGAGCTAGGAATAAAAACCTAACTCTTTTGTTATCACCAGTATAAAATTATGAATGATTTGGATGGGAGCTATCGGCCGCTTCAATCTTTCCATAATGATTCCAACCTTTGACTCTGAGGCCATAGTTTCTGGTTGTGTGCCAATAAACAGTTGTTCCAGGTTTCAGAGGACCGCTTGCCCAGTCAAATCCACCAGCCATCCAGCCGTTACCACCATTTGCACCGCCACCGTGTTCACTTTTTTCTTCTACAGATTTTAAAGTCCCATCACTGTTAACAAGAATTCGGTTTAAATTAGAGTTTAGACATCCACTTCCCCTATAACCTTGGTGAGCATTTTGGTTAGAGTTATATGAAGGGTTCTCCCAGTGTTCCTTACCCAGAGGCGGATTCGGATTTGAGTGGATTGCACATGCAATTTTATAACATGCTGTCGTGCAATAATTCTCAGCTGCGAACACTTCTTCAAACGCCATAGGCTTTTCGTATTTTCTTTTCATAGAAATTTCCCCTTTATTTAATTTATACTCATTATAAAAAATCCCTCTAATGATATTTACACACAGATATTATAGCTGTAACATTGGTAGAATGCAAGAAAAAAGTTGCAGTTGAGAAAGTTTATATAAAAATAAAGTTGTCACTGAAATGATAGATTTTGGCGATTGATATAAAAGTTTGAAACTGGAGGACTCCAAAAGAGACAGAAAAATATGGAAGAATCAGTATAGCAGAAAAATCAATCTTGTAAGACAAGCTGTAGATCAGGCAATGCTATTTCTATAAAAGAGTAAGACTAATCATTGATAGATGTTATAGGTAAGTAGCGAAAGTCTTTTCGTTTTCAACTGTCGAAAACAGGATTATATAAGGAAAAACTGCTTGAAGCAAGTATTTTTATGAAAAATTCAATGATTGATAGGTAAATATTATGATATAGGAAGAAATTAAATGTGAACTTAAGATTATTTACTGGTAGATTACGAAAAAAATAAGTATTTTTTTACAAATGATTGAAAAATCCAGGATTTTAGACTATAATAAAGTTAAAATATTAAATCAAAAGATGACGGTTTGTTGAAATATAAGATTATGAAAGGGGAAGTTGTTATGAAGAGAATGTATGAAAAGCCAATGGCTTATGAAGAAGTATTCAAGGCAAACGAATACATAGCTGCTTGTATTACAGGTGTGATTCAGGATATGTATATTGAAATAGCAGATTACGAAAAAAAGATGCCTTTTACAGATGGTTTATTGCATTAAATGGAAGATTCTAGTATAATATAGTCATGAAAAAAGATGTTGCAGAATGTGCAATATAAGATGAAGATAGAATTCGTATAGAAGGAAAGGGGAAAAGATTATGAAAAGAAGATATGAAAGACCAAGTGCTTATATAGAAGAATTTACACCGAATGAGTATGTGGCAGCTTGTGGAGATAATGGAACGGTGTATAAGTTTGTATGTAATGCAGGGGAAAAAAAGAAAAAATATGATGTCTATTATTATGATCAAAACAATAGAAAAACATATTTGGTAAGCAAGGAGTGGGGAAGATATTACCATCCATGTAAAACAACACATGAGGCTAAAGAAAATACGGGATTTATTAATGGATTTATAGATGATCAGAAAACACCGGAGGATGAAAAGATACAAGTTGTTATTTGGACGAATAATGGAACTAACGTGCATTGTACAACAGAATTAGATATGAGCACATGGCAAACAGCTAAATCATAAAAATAAAAAAGAACCGACCTACCGGTTCTTTTTTATTACAGGAGAGTAATCATGGATCTATTTGACACTAACACTACCTTCGAGCGCCAACTTTTTGCAAAGGCAGCAAGGAACCGTATTCCGCTTTATGGAGTACTGGAGTTATTGCCTCTCTGCAACTTAAACTGTGACATGTGCTACGTCCATTTATCCAAACAAGAAATGCAGTCCCAAGGAAGAGTGCGAAGTTTGGATGAATGGATTTCCCTTGCAAAGCAAATGAAAGATGCAGGGACATTGTTCTTGTTGTTAACGGGTGGGGAGCCTTTATTATTTCCGCAGTTTAAAGAATTATACTGTGCATTAAAAGATATGGGTATGATTCTCACGCTCAATACCAACGGGACGTTGATCAATGAGGAATGGGCGGAATTTTTTGCGAAGAATAAGCCAAGAAGGATAAATATAACTTTATATGGATCAAAGAATGAGACATACGAGAATCTATGCCATATGAAGGATGGATTTGACAAAACGATCAGAGGGATTGAATTATTAAAAAAATATGAGATCGATGTTAAAATCAATGGAAGTCTTGTGAAGAAGAATTTTCATGACAGGATGGAGATCATAGATATCGGAGAAAAGTATGATATCCCAGTTCGGATCGATACTTATATGTATCCATCCGTGCGTGAGCGGACAACTCCTTTTAATTTTCAGGAGAGATTAGACCCAGAGGATGCTGCAAAGGCAAGGGTTGAAATCTTACACCGTGAAATGGGGGATGAACTTTTTGAGCAATATGCGAAGCAGACTATTTATCTGGCAGAACATACAGAAGAAGGAGATGCCTGTCCTGGGCATATGACATGCCGGGCTGGGCAGAGTTCGTTTGTCGTTAATTGGCAAGGCATGATACGTTCATGTATCGTGTTAGATCAGCCAAGTTATGATGCTTTTGATACAACGGATGATTTTATGACATTATGGAATAAGATCGTGAGAGAAACAGAAGAGATCAAAACAAGTGTGGAATGCAATCAATGCAAATTAAGACATGTATGTAACACATGTGTAGCGGCAGCAGTTGCAGAATGTGGAGATTCTGAGGGCGTTTCAAAATATTTATGTGAATATACGAAGGAAACAGTTAGGAATTTAAAAGAGTTTTATTAAGAAGCAAAATATGGAGAAAGAAGTTGCATAAAGGACTTCCTTCTCCATATTTCATACATAATAAGTTATTCAATATTCTCAAGATACTTCTGAACCATTTCATCCTCGCCCAAATCTATATGCTTCAATACAAAATCATACAAAGGCTGCACAACATCTGAATCTTCTTCCAATTCATCTACAATTTGGTCAAAAGATTTATTTTTATGAACTTTTTTTAGGATTAATTTAAGTTTAGTGACTATTTGTCCTTGTAATCTACCCTCTAATCTGCCTTCCTGACGACCTCTTTCCTCTAATTTTTCGAGTGCCTTACACATATTCACGCTACCTCCTTTTTCTTCTGATTCCACAGCATCATTGATCAATTTTTGTGATTCTGTAATACAGCCAATAACCATAGCTAATTCTGAAGATATATTTTCATCTTTAAATATATCAGTGATTTTATCATATTTTTCGTCGAAAATAAACCTACTGATATTAAATATTTTATCAACATCATTATTATGAAATTTTAAATGCTCACTCTTCCTAAGTTCGATCAAGTTGAATTTATAATCGGAAATCAAAGGCTTAAAAGCATCAGGAATTTCTAACATATCAATTAAGGAACGAGGACCATCCCACGGAGTTTCACCATAATAAATACAAATAGTAAGTACGCTATGTAATCGGTCAGTTTTCTTCATCTTAGATAGAAATTCATCTGGTGTTCCATGAGGCTTTTCGTCTTTATACTTTTTGGCAATTTCGTTATATTCTTTGAGATAAGAAAATGCATCCCCAAGCATATGTCGAAGCGGCATTGCATAGTGGATTTTTGATTGATTCTCAATTCCAAGAATTACAAAATCTACACCATAAGCAGATTTTTTCACAACATCTACAATTCTTTTTACGGTTTCAGCATAACCATGAAATTGTAATAAAGAAGAAATATCAGTATCAACTTCTGTAAGATCATCTGGATTTAACTTTGGTTTTCCATCAAAGAAACATGCATTGAAAAGATCTGCAAAACGGTTGTTATCTTTCCAGAAGTTTTTCAGAATGGTATCGGGTGTTATTTTGTTCTTTCCTTTTGTCATATGAGTATTACGCCTCCTTTATAATGTTAGAAATGGACAGGCATTGATCTGATCATGCAGAAATGAAAAATCTGAATTGTAATATAGAAGATACATGTCCAATGATAGATAGTTTGTAAAAATGATATTAACAAAAATAATCTATAATGTCAATATATGTAAAATAAAAATCAAAATAAAAACTTCCTTTTTCATAAAACACATCATATAATAAAAAAAGAACACAAAAAGAAAGAAGGTGAGCCAAATGCAAGACCTAGATGCAATGGATTCCATGGAGAAGATGCTGATCCAGAAAGCATATCAAAGACAAGCTCCGATCAACGGCAGCTTGGAATTATTACCACTTTGCAATATGAACTGCGATATGTGTTATGTTCGTTTATCCAAGGCAGAGATGGAACAAAAAGGTCGTTTAAGAACTAAAGAAGAATGGATCAGACTGGCTCATCAGATGAAGGATGCAGGAACGTTATTTCTGTTATTGACAGGAGGAGAGCCGTTATTATTTCCGGGATTTAAGGAAGTATATATCGAACTGCAGAGGATGGGAATGATTCTTACGATCAATACAAATGGAACGCTGATTAATGAAGAATGGGCAGATTTCTTTCAGAAATACAAGCCAAGAAGAATGAATATTACTTTATATGGAGCAGATGACCAAGCGTATGAGCAGTTATGTCATTATCCAGGCGGATTTCAGAAGACGGTCAATGCAGTCAGGCTGCTAAGGGACAGGGAGATTGATGTAAAGATTAATGGAAGCATCACTTCAAAGAATGAAGAGGATATCAGGAAGATTTTAGATATTGCAGATGATCTGGATGCAGCCGTAAACCTTGATACCTATATGTATCCGGCAAGCAGAGAAAGAAATAAACCATTTGATGAGCAAAGCCGCATGAATCCAAAGGATGCAGCGATGGCGAAGAAGTTGATCTTTCAACATCAATGGGGAGAAGAAGCTCTTAGAGAATATCAGGATCATGTGATCAACATAGTCGAAGATCATCCGCAAAATATGCAATACAGCAGGCACATTTCATGCCTTGCAGGCAATTGTTCGTTTACGATCAATTGGCAGGGGATGATGCGTCCATGTGTGATGCAAAGTCAACCAGAGGTGAATGTATTTGCAGAAGGTTTTCAAAGAAGCTGGGAAATGATATCAGCACAGACAAAAGAGATCTTGATCAATGAAAAGTGTACAGAATGCAAATATCGTCCAATCTGTAACACCTGTGCGGCGGCAGCTTTATTAGAAACAGGAGATTATGTAGGAATTCCAGAATATATCTGTGAGTATACAAAAGAATTTTACCAAATTATGAAGGAAAGAAGGTGATGATCACATGATGGACAATGAAAATCAAAATCAACCAAATCAGAAGATATCGTTTGAATCATTAGATATTCTGATCGGGAAATGGCGAGATGGAACATTTTCAGAGATCATTGACGACTGGAAATGGATCTTTTCCTACAGTAAACGATATAAAGGAGCGATCGCTTTCTACACGATCCTTGGTATTTTCAGCACATCCATGGGATTGGTTGGAAGTGTGGCAAGTAAATATATGATCGATATCATCACAGGATATCAGATGAGTAAGTTGTGGATCATGGTCTTGATCACACTTGGAAGTGCATTTTTTAGTCTGACGATCGGAAATGTGATCGGACGTATTTCTACAAAATTAAGTATTTATATCAATAACGATATTCAGGCAGACATTTTTGATAAGATCATTGATGCAGACTGGATGGAAATCAATCAATATAGTAATGGAGATGTGTTGAATCGGTTTAACAGTGATGTCAGTACGATCAGCGGAAATGCGATCAGCTGGCTGCCGACGATCATCATAGCAATTTACGATTTTGTTGCAACATTTGCGGTTATCTGGCATTACGATAAGATCATGTCATTACTGGCATTTGCAAGTGCACCATTTATGCTTTTGATGTCGAAGTTCCTTATTTCCAAGCAGAGAGAATATGGGAAGAAAGTGCGGGAAATGAGTAGTGAGATGATGACATTTGAAGTCGAGACATTCTATAATTTTGATACGATCAAGTCCTTTGGGATCTCTTCTTTATATGGAAAGAAGATGAGAAACTGGCAGGAGAAGTTTAAAAATATCAGTTTAAAGTATAACATGTTTACGATCAAAACGAATATCGTTATGTCGATCATAGGAATGGTTGTTCAGTATGCAGCATTTGGATATTGTCTGTTCCGACTTTGGACAAGAGATATTTCTTATGGAACGATGACTTTATTTTTACAGCAAAGAAGTAACCTAAATGGGGCATTTAACAATCTGGTATCGATCATACCAAACTTTTTGAACAGTTCGATCTCCGCTCATCGTATCAGAGAGCTTGCACAGCTTAAGAAAGAAGTTCATATTCCAGAAAGCTCTGAGATGGATGCTTATGTGGAAGATGGGTTCGAAGTGAAGATGCGGGATGTGGATTTTTCTTATATCGAAGGAAACCGTGTTATTACAGATTCTGCATTTATGGCTAATCCGGGCGAGATTGTTGCGTTGGTTGGTCCTTCTGGAGAGGGAAAGACGACGATGATCCGTTTGATCTTAGGTTTGATCCATCCGGAAAAAGGAGAAGCATATTTAAGGGCTTCAAATGGGAAGCAGGTGGAGATGAATGCAGATACCAGACATTTATTCGCTTATGTACCACAGGGAAATACAATTCTTTCTGGTACGATCGCAGAAAATCTAAAGATGGTTAAACAAGATGCAACAGAAGAAGAGATGATCGAGGCATTGAAGATTTCCTGTGCATGGGATTTTGTAAAGAATATGGAAGAAACGATCTATACCAAGATCGGAGAGCGAGGACGAGGATTTTCGGAAGGACAGGCACAAAGAATTGCAATTGCAAGGGCTGTTTTAAGAGATGCACCGATCTTATTGTTAGATGAAGCAACATCGGCACTTGATGTAACAACGGAACGTAAAGTTTTAAGAAATATCATAAAACAACGCCCGAATAAAACATGTATTGTGACAACCCATCGTCCGAGTGTTTTAAATATGTGTCAGAGAGTTTACCGTGTTATGGAAACACAGGTTACAGAATTGTCAGAAGAAGAATCAAGCAAAATGGCAATGGATTTTTAGGACATTGGTCGTCCGAAGATGCAGGATTCATTGACCGCAGATAGAAAAAAAGATATAATAAGACAAGAATAACGGCATAAGGGGGAAGATGAATGAAGAAGAGTGGATGGAAGATCATTCTTGGAGTTGCAGTATTAGTCTGTGTGATCTGTCTTGGAAGATTCGGATGGGTCAAGTATCAGGACTATAAGACAGAACAGGCAAGAAAAGCAACATTAAAAGAGATTGCAAGCACAGAATTTACTGGTGAGAACGAAGGAAAAGAGCCGGAGAAAGTTCCAGCTGGAGTCAAACATGGACAGAAGATCAACTTTAAGAAGCTGATCAAGATCAACAGTGATATCTATGCATGGATCTACGTTCCAGGAACAAGAATTGATTATCCGGTAGCACAAAGTCAGGAATCAGACGATCATTATTTAAAATATAACTTTAAAAATGAGCCAGAGTTTGCAGGATGTATTTATACAGAGAAAGCGAATAAGAAGGATTTTTCAGATCCAAACACAGTATTTTATGGACATAATATGAGAAATGGATCTATGTTCCAGAATCTTCACAAGTTTGAAGATGAAGCATTTTTTAAGAAACACAAAGAAGTATATGTCTACACACCAAAGAAAACATACACATACACGATCTTTGCGGCATATAAGTTTGACGACAGGCATTTACTTAAGACATTTAATTTTAAGAATAAGAAGAAGTTTGAGAATTATTTAAGAAATGTCAAGAACATAAGAGACATGGGAAGTCATGTAAGGAAAGATCAGGAAGTTACAAGCAACGATAAGATTATCACGCTGAGCACTTGCGTAGGAGGACAGCCAAATAATCGTTATTTAGTACAGGCGGTGTTGACGGATGAAAGAAGTACAAAATAAGAACCATACGGATGAGGCTAAGAGATTAAATGAAGAATTGGATCAGAATCTGAAGGATCTCCAGCCAGAATCCAAGGAAGCATTTCAAGGCTTTGAAGTAAAAGAAGAAAAGAACGAGAAAAAGAAGAAAGCAAAGAAGAAAAAGACACCAAAACAGATCATAAAAAGAGTTATAATCGTATTAGCGGTGATCATTTTGCTTCCATGTGCAGCCATTGCTGGAATGTGGGCACTTGGAAAAGGCTCATTATTTGGAGGCAAGATGAAGATGTCAAAGAACGTAGATGGCGTAAAAGTCCAGAATCAGGGAGATTTGGTTATTTACAATGGACATAAATATCAGTATAATAAAGATATAACGAGTATCTTATTTATGGGTGTTGACCGAGATAAGATCAATACAGATGAAGAATACTTAAAGAAACACGGAGCAGGACAGTCAGATACCTTGTTTCTGGCAGCTGTGAATACTTCTACAGGGAAGATTTCACTGATCAATGTTCCTCGAGATATCATGGCGTACGTTAAGACATATGATGAGAATGGAAAGTATTCAGGAAGGAAACTTCGACAGTTATGTTTAGCCTTTGCCTATGGGGATGGGAAAGCCAAGAGCTGTAAGAATGCTGTGGATGCAGTTTCCAAAGTGTTATATGGAATTCCTATCGATTCATATATGTCGATCAACCTCTCTGCGATCAGTGTACTGAATGATGCAGTAGGTGGAGTGAACGTTCAAGTGATCGGGGATCTGACAAGCGTTGATCCAACTCTGAAGGAAGGTGCGAATGTGACATTGCTGGGTGGTCAGGCAGAGACTTATGTAAGATCCAGAGAATTTGATCCACTGGATGCGAATATGGCACGTATGCAGAGACAACAGCAGTATATTACAGCATTTGCCCAGAAAGCATTACAGGAGATGAAGGGCGATCTTACATTGCCATTAGATCTTCTGAATCTTGTATCAGAGAATTCAGTAACGAATCTTTCAGCACCGAAGATCACATATCTTGCAACGAAAGTTTCAGGAAGCAGTTTTTCATCTGACAATATCTACAGCATTGACTGTGACATCAAAGAAGGTGAGACAGGATATGCAGAATATTATCCGGATGAGACAAAATTATTTGAGATGATATTGAAGGTATTTTATACACAAATCAGTTAGAATCCAGTAAGGGGGGATTTAGCATGAAAAAGTTGATTATGATGGCAGCAACATTGATTATGTGTTTTGCTTTTTCACTAAGTGTTATGGCAGCACCAAGTCCTGAAGATGAGTATTATAATACGAATACAGAACAGGAAAAGGTTGATGAGAAAAACCAGTTTGATGATGATGAATTCTACAAGGATGATAAAAAAACAACATCTGCATCACCAAAGACTAGTGATCAGGGAGCGCCAGTTACATTAGTATATGTATCACTCGCAGCAGCAGCATTAGCTGTATATGCAGCAAAACACGTCAAAGAACAGTATTAATCAAAAAACAAGGTGGATTCCTCCAGTCTTGATGGACTGGAGGAATTCTTTTTGCATATGGGATTTCTGAAAGGAAAATAAAATAGATGATCGATATACATACGCATATTTTGCCAGGATTGGATGATGGAGCGAGAGATATGGAAGATTCTCTATCTATGGCAGCATTGGCATTGAAAAGTGGTGTTCATACATTAGTTGCAACATCGCATGCCAATACAGGGGGATTTTTCAAAGAATATTCGATCGAAGAATATCTGCAAAGATTAGAAGCGTTTAGAAAAGCACTGGATGAAGTAAAGCTGCCATTAAGAGTATTCTCTGGAATGGAAATTTATATGACAAGAGAAGTTCCTCGGATGATCCGTGAAGGCAGATTGCTTTCATTGAATCAGACGGGATATTTTTTGACTGAATTTTCGTTTGGGATCGAGCAGGAAGAGATGGATGAGATGCTTCATGATCTGATGGAACTTGGAGTTACGCCAGTGATCGCACACCCAGAGAGATACCGGTGTGTACAGGAATCAGAAAGCGGTATCGCAAAGTGGAAAAACAGGGGATGTCTGTTGCAGGTAAACAGAGGGAGCATCTTTGGCAGATTTGGATCAGGAGCAAAACAATGTGTAGATCGTCTGCTGGATCAACATATGGTAACTTGTATCGCAAGTGATGCACACAAACCATATGAGCGGACAACCTATATGGCAGATGTCAAAGAATATATGGAACAAGAATATTCTTTTGAATATTCAAAGAAATTGTTATATGATAATCCTAAGAGAATTCTTGAAGGAGAAAAGGTGGTACAATGAAGAAATTAAAATTGGTAAGTTTTGTGATATTTTGTATATCACTGGCAGCAAGTCTGATCTTCTGGTTTACACAGGTCAGAAAAGGAGATCGGATCGGACCGGTCATTACAATGGATCAGCAGGAATTGACAGTAGGGCTCAATGCTACCGATGAAGATTTTTTGCAAGGAGTAAAAGCAGTTGATGAGAATGATGGGGATGTTACGGATTCTCTTGTAGTAGAAAGTGTTTCAAACTTTCTGGGAGGTGGACGGCGTCTGGTTGTATATGCAGCAGTGGACAGACATAATAACGTCAGTCGTGCAAATCGTATTGTACAGTATGAGGGTTATACATCACCAAAGTTTTATTTGAAGGAACCATTATGTTTTGAATCTGGAGGAGCTTCTAAGAATGAAGAATTATTAAAGAATCTCACGGTAAAAGATAAGATTGATGGTGATTTATCAAACCAGATAAAGATTTTGACAAATTCAGTAGTTGATCTGTATACACCAGGAGAATATCCGGTCAAACTTCAGGTAAGCAATAGTGCAGGAGACACGGTATCATTTCAGGCAACGATACAGGTTTATGATGCAACGGACAGATCAGAGATTCCTTTTATTCATTTGAAGAAGTATCTGGTTTATACGAAGAAAGGTGACAAACTAGATGCAGCATCTTACATATCTAAAGTGTGCATGGGAGGAGATTATGACTCGGATGTACCAGGAGATATTAATAAGAGCAAAGTGAAGATCAAAGATGAAGTAGATTACGATACCCCAGGTTCTTATGAGATCACTTATTCAGTAAAAAGTGGAAAGAGCCGTACAGGAACGGTAAGACTGATCGTGATCGTTACAGAATAGGAGGCCGGCAAATGAGCAGTGATAAACGAAATATATCAGTCAACGATTATGAAATGAATATTGATTTGTATAGTATCTTAAGAGATATCTGGAAATATGCACTAGTGATCCTGCTTCTGGCAGCATCTATGAGCTTGCTCTCTTATGTTTATGTCGGACGAAACTATCACAAACAGTATGAATCAACAAGTACATTTATCGTAAGCAGCAAAGGAAGCAACAATAGTGTCTATTCGGATCTGAGTGCAACATCTGAGATGGCGACAAAGTTTTCTGAGATTCTAAACAGTTCGATCTTACAAAAGAAAGTCGCAAAAGAGATGGATATGGATTATTTTCCAGGAAGTGCATCTGCAGAGGTAGTAAATGAAACCAATCTTTTAGTTTTGAAAGTTCAGGCAGATTCCCCAGAGATGGCGTTTCGTTTGAATAAGGCAATCATGAATAATTATTCTGTTGTGACAGATCAGCTGATCGGAAATGTTGTGCTGGATGTATTGCAGAAACCAACAGTGCCAAGTGGTCCGGTAAATAAATTTCAGCCAACAGCACTTATGAAGAAAACATTTTTTACGACGATCGTTGCGTTATGTGGATTGATCGCAATTTTGTCATTCTTAAAGGATACAGTGAGAAAACCAAAAGAAGTTTCAAGGAAACTTGATGCAAAGCTTTTGCAGACATTATATCATGAGAAAATCTATAAGACATGGAAAGCAAGGATCCACCGCAAAAAGAGTCCGGTATTGTTGACAAATCCAGGAACGAGCTTTCAATATGTGGAAGATATGAAGAAACTTGCCCGCAAAGTCAGTAGTAAGATGAAAGAGAAGAATGCGAAAACACTTCTGGTTGCAAGTGTGGAAGAAAATGAAGGAAAATCAACAGTTGCAGCCAATTTAGCATTGGCACTTGCGGAAGAATCAGAGAAAGTATTGTTGATCGATGCGGATCTTCGCAAACCTTCACAATACAAGATTTTTGGGCTGGATCAGGAAGAGATGCAGCAGTTTGGAGAAGTGCTGAATGGAAATGAGCAGATAGACAATCTTGTGATGAATCTTCCAAAATCAGAATTGTTATTGATCGCAGGTTCTATGATCTATCCAAATTCTACAGAGATGATCGCATCACCGATCTTCCAGAAGATCGTAGAGTTCTTTAAGACAAAGCTGGATTATATTATTATTGATACACCACCAATGTCACAGGCGGCCGATGCAGAAGAGTTAGTAGACCTTGCCGATGCATCGATCCTTGTTGTAAGACAACATACAGCATTAGTAAAAGATATCAATGAGACGATCAGTATCCTGAATTCAGCAGAAGGAACGATGCTTGGATGTGTTTATAACGATGTATTCCATGGAGTTGCTCAGACAGCAAGAAATTACGGATACAAATATGCATATGGAAGCGGTTATGGTTACGGAAACAAATACGGTTATGGAAACCATGGATATGGATATGGTTACGGTTACGGCTATGGCTATGGTTATGGAAGCAGAACGAAAAAAGGCAATGAAGATAAAACACAAGAATCAAAAACAGAACGGCAGGTGAAGAAAGATCATGAGTAAAGAATATGAATCAAAAACAGAACATAAAGAGAATCTGATCGATATTGCTGGATTGTTTGATGACTTGATCAAGGGCATCATTCAAATGAAATGGAGATTTTTGATCATTCTTGTGATTTGTGGTGCAGTGTTCTGTGGATACAAGAGACTTACCTATTCCCCATACTATGTAGCATCTTCCACATTTACGATCAATTCCAGTATTACATCAGAGAATTCCAATACATATATTGAGAATGCAACAGCCAACCAAATGGCAAAATCTTTTCCGTATATTTTGAAAAGTGGAGCATTTAAAGAAGTATTGGCACAGGATCTTGGCCTTCAGTCTGTTCCGGGAACGATCGAAGCAGAAGTCATGGAGAATACAAACCTGTTTACGTTGAAAGTGACTGCAAATAATCCGAAGATGGCTGAGAAGATTTTAAAAGCAGTCGTTAAAAATTACCCATCGGTAGCAGAGTTTGTCATTGGAAGCTCACAGCTGACACTCATGGATGAAAGCGGGGTTCCGACTACACCTGCCAATCCATTTAGTTATAGACATGAGATACAGATCGGCGTTTTGATCGGAATTTTACTATGTATCTTGCTCGATGTCCTGTTAGCACTTGGTAAGAATACAGTTAAGAAAGAAGAAGATTTCAAACGACTCTTCCATGCAAAAAGTCTTGGAATCATGCCTCATGCCAAATTCCATAAGAAACGTACGCAAACACAGGAATTGATCGTGCTAGATAATCCAAGAATTCCAAGAAGCTTCCTGGAAGCAGCAAGAACGGTACGACGAAGGATCGAGCGTGCACAAAAAGAGACAGGCATGAAATCTTTTCTTGTAACAAGTGCTATGCCAGGAGAAGGAAAATCAACAGTTTCAGCCAACATTGCAATATCACTTGCGATGAAAGGGTATAAAGTAATTCTGGTAGATGCGGATTTAAGAAACCCATCCACAGCCAAAGTACTTGGAATGAATGAACAAGAATTAGGAACTCTGGAAGTAATGAAAGGCGAAGTTAACATAGACGATGCAGTACAGCAGTACAAAAATACAAGCGTTAAAGTACTTGCAGGCTCTACACCAATTCAGGATACATCTACTGTTTTAAGTGGTAAGAATATGAGACAGTTTGTAAAAGAACTGGAGGCAGAAGCCGATTTCGTGATCATAGATACACCACCAAGTGGACTATTATCAGATGCAGCGATCGTCGCCCAGTATGTAGACGGAGCAGTATTCGTGATCCGTCAGGACTATACAGATGTAGATCGAATTCTGGAAGGTATGGAAATCCTTTCAGGATCAGGAGCTGAAATTACAGGATGCATCTTAAATGATGTGAACGTACGAACTAGTGAATCACAGCACTATATGAACAGCTATCGTACAAAAGGAGAGACACTATAGAATCCGATTTGAAAGTAGTGTTGGTCATGTATGAGTCAGAAAGAAGATAAGAAGAAATATTTATAAGAAAAAAGGGTGACACTCCGCATTTTTGAAAGCGTTTTTTACAAATCGCTGATTCGCGCCTGTTCCTTTGATAACTCCCTCGCTGCGAGCTAAAATGCCCGCGGCTACGGTCAGACAATCAACCACAGGGCGCTGCGAATTTATAAAAAACGCATTCAAAAAGTGCTCATGTTGTCACCCTTTTTTCTTATAAATATTTCTTCTTATCTTCTTTCTGACTCATACAAACAAAACACTATTCAAACCACGACACAGAGTGTATGTTTGTAAACGCACAATAGCACGTACCTAGACAAACAAAAGATCATTTTTTCATGACCTCTTGTTTGTCTTTTTGATCTCTTTTGGTAGCTTTTCTGAC
>JABLTT010031147.1_pt1 | contig 28298 bp, 29 predicted proteins | sample 7160061 | NCBI WGS metagenome assembly JABLTT01 (sample SAMN14651232, study PRJNA627086) | human gut metagenome | isolation source: feces | host: Homo sapiens
ATTGTGAATAATCGCCATTCTTCCATCGTCTTTCAATTTTTTAAGTCCGTTCAAATCAAACAACATTTGACCATCTGATATTTTAGGAAGTCCTACCCCAAATCTTCCTTTGTCTCCAAGCTTGTGTTCGTCTTCTACTGCCTTTTTTTCAACCTTCCATTCAATACCAAAAGGTGGATTTGAAATCACATAATCGAAAGTATAATCCTTGAATTTATCATCAGATAAAGTATTTCCTTGTCTCATATTATCGCTATTTCCACCACGAATCAACATATCTGACTTAGCAATTGCAAAGGTTTCAGGATTTAGTTCTTGTCCAAATAACTTTACATCTGCTTCACTATCTAATTGAAGTAATCTTTCCTCCATACATGAAAGCATTTGTGAAGTTCCCATAGTTTGATCGTAAACTGTTTTAGCAACTCCTTCTTCAATCAATATATCCTTGTCAGTTGCCAATAGTATATCAGTCATCAAATAAATGATATCCCTTGAAGTGAAATGAGCCCCAGCTTGTTCATTGTAACTTTCAGAGAATCTTCTAACTAAATCCTCAAAAATATATCCCATATCTACTGCTGTGATTTTGTCAGCACCCATATATGCATTAGGTTTATTAAAAGCTTCTATAATTAAAAATAGCATCCCACTATTTGCTAATTTTGTAATTTCCCTATCAAAATCAAAGTTTTCTAATATATCTTGTACATTTTCAGAAAATCCATTTAAATATGCTCTAAAGTTTTCCTCTATATGCTCAGAATCGTCAACTAATTTTTCAAAGTCATATTCGCTTATATTATAAAATTGATATCCAGATGCCCTTTGTAAAAATCCATCTATAACTTCTAAATGTTTTACTTTTTCATAAGTATCTAGTACCTTGTGTTTTGTTGGTTGTAAAGTATCGTTAAACCTCTTGATAACAGTCATTGGAAGTATAACTTTCCCATATTCATGTGGTTTATAGTACTCTCTAATAAGATCTGCTATTGACCATATAAGACTTGATTTTTCTTGTATGTTAATAGTTGTTTGATTTGCTTTTGTATTCACTCTTTTTCCCCCTTTTAAAGATTGATATATTTATATATTACCATTTATTTACATATTTTTCAGTTATATATTGTACATTGTCTGTACAATCCTTTAATCAGTAAAATTATTAATAGAAATAGAAATTTACTTGCTATATTATCAAAATAAAGAGGTATAGAATTAAATCTATACCTCTTTATTCCTCATTATATTGTATGTATACTTTAAACCTAAAAAATTTCTTTATCTATTTCATTTTGACCAACCCAAATCCCCCTTTCATCATATACATAATCCTGAGCATCCTCAAAATCGTAAAAGCTCTTGTATTTAGCCTTTGGGTATCCCAAAACTAATTCAGCACATTTTCCCCAACTAGAAAATATACCTATATGTTTTCCCCTTGAAACTGCATAGTACTTTTCACTCGCCATTATTTTATCATCCCTTTCTTATAGGTCTATATCCCTACTACATACCTAATAAGTCAAACATTTTTTATAAAATCTTTGTAAGATACAATTTTAGATTATCCTTTTAATACACATTCTCCATTATGGCTAACACAGTAATCACAAACATCACAAACACAAGCTTTTGCAAGCTCAATACTAATATTATTTATAATAGATATCTTTATAATCTCATACATAGCATCATTTTTATTTTCGATTTTCATTAATTGTTATCCCCCTTTTTAGCTATACCTTTTATAATTTTTTCATTTTCAACTACATCAAATTTTAGAGGTAATTTTGACTTAAATATTTTCATAAATTTATTATTTTTTAAACATACATAATCGTTTATAAGACAATAATTACAATATAATTCTTCTAAATCTGAAATAGTTATAAATTTAAATTTATCTATAACTATCTGTTCACTTATAAATTTATCTATTACAAGCTCTGGTACTTGTGCTATATATCTTTCTTCTAATTCTATATAGTCTGGATCTTTTGTAAATTCTCCTCTTTGAAGAACTTCTCTTAGTGCCCACATAGATATAGTTACTATAGTATCCCTTTCATTTAGTATATATTCTAAAAGATTTGGATCTTGTTGTGACTCTGGTATAGATACAGGAAATTTTATTGTATGTATTCTTTTTATCATTGCATAAGTGCTTTCACCTGATATATCTAGTGGTTCATTAGTATTAAATAATAACTTTGCACGAGGAATTATTACCTTTGGATCACAAAACTTACGCTCTACTACTATGCTATCACCACCTGTTATTTTTTTTACAGTACTCATGTCTATAGCTTTTGAATTTGAATCTATCTCACCACTACAAATTAGTTTCGCTGATTCTATTAGCTGATTACTAAACTTACGACTAAGTTGGCTTAAAGATAAATTTGCTACCACATTATTATCCGAATATTCAGTTAATAATGTGGTTATAAATTTCATAACCAATGACTTTCCCGAATCATTAGCTCCTTCACATATAAAAATTTTTTTAACTGGCTTCACATTACTAAGGCAATAACCAATTATTTCAAACATCGCTCTTACCCTTTGTTGTGAACCTTGTAAGCTAGTTAATAGAAATCTATTAAAATTAGGCATATAGCCAACTAATTTATCCAAAGCTTCATTATAACAACTAAAACCATCAATAAAATTTGCTTCTATGTATATCCTGAAATACTGTAAATTGGGATATATATTTTGAATAAATTTCATAGTTTCTAATTCTAAAACTCCGTTTTTGCAATTTAAAAGCATACTACTTTTATAAAACATATCTGTATTTACACAAATTTTAGGTTCCGTAATCAAATCTTTTATCAGTTTATTGTATTGATCATATGATATATCAGTTTCACCTGTATTATAAAAGAATGATTTTAATAATGAGATTCCCTCATTACCTTCCACAATTTTATATATTCTTAATTGATAATAATACATATATAAAGCCGAGTTTTCAATATTTATAAATAGATTACTATTTATTAATTGTTTTAGCCATGTACTATAAACATGTTTTTTCTTTTCATCTACTCTATTTATATTATCTTGTTTTAAATTATTTAATATATCCCTTAATTGCTGCTCTGTCCTATTATCTTTGTTACATACTTCTTCTTTTAATATTTCATTCTTATTTCCTCTGAAATTTTCGGTAGCTTTATCATTAATAATACCGACTTCATTTGGCACTGAGATATTTTTTATATTAGTATCTGATAAATTGTTATTTTCAATATTTGTATTATATTTAGAGCTTATTTTATCAACACTGTTATCTTGACAATTTACCAATGAATCTTGTTTTTCTTCTGAAATATCTTCTGGCTTTTCCTTAATAAAGCGAATAACTTCTTTCATTCCTTTAAGATCCATTTTTTTATCTGATAGATTTTCTTCTATTACATTAGATTCATTATCCACTTTTTCACTTTCTTGATTTGGACTATCCCAGTGAAATTTTATCACATCTCTTAAACCAATTTGAGATTCTATACTTTTTCCATCTTCTTGTTTTGAATTTTTTACTATTTGTTCCATTTTATTAACCTCCTTCATTTATAAATTAATAATACTATAGATACATTCTAAAGTTAAATTTCTACCGTTATTCTAAAACTTAGTTAAACAATCTATATATATATTGAAAACATCATATTTTTTAATAAATTTATCTAGGTAGTTAATTTTTTTTAAAAATTTTTTAGCTTTTATACACTTTTTGAAGGACTTATTTTTACTATAATGATATTAGACTAAATCTAATAATATAGGAGGTATATTGCTATGGAAGCAGAAAAAATATTTTGTAAAAACTTAGACCAATTTTCCAAAGATAATGATATTAGTAAAAATAAATTTTATAGAAACATAGAAAATGTAATTTCCTACTACGGAATAAAAAAGGAATATATAAAAAGAGATCCTAGAGAAATTGATTCTAATAAATCAGGAAGTATAAGAAATAAAGATTATCGTATAAGAAAACTCTCTGAACCTCTTTTAACTTTAATGATTGAATGTATTATAAAAAATAAACTTAAAAACAAAAACTCAAACTTTGAAAAATTTTCTCTTAAAAGTTTTCTTGACTATACTGAATTTACCTTAGATGAGATAGAAAAACTACCTACAGATATATCTATGCAAATTATGGATTCACAAGCGTATCAATCCAATTATTTAACTACTAAATATATAACTATATTTTTAGATAAAATAGGGGAAATTCTAAATATCATATTTTCTCTTAACACCGCTCTAAAAACCAGTACTATATGTGACATAATTTCTTATCTAAATACTATAATTGATTTATTAAATTATGATTATAATGAAAAAAACAAATTAGAAGAAGCTAAAAGCAAGGAAATAAAAAGAATTGAAGCTTTTGATAAAGGTATTATTCTTCCAAATATAGAAAATGGTTTTAAAGAAGATTCCATTGAAAATTTAAAAATAATAGAAGAAAAAATTAAAACAAATGAGGATTTTCTAAACAATCCATTATTAGATGATATAGTAAAACTTGAATTTAATAGATTGAATAAACTTCAAAATGATATGCACTCTAAATTAAAAACTGATATAAATAATAACCCTAAAATTTATATAAATAAAAAAACTGATTATTTTATTGATTCTCCAGAACATTATTATCTTGATAAGACTTCAAAACGTAAAGATTTGTTTCTTATATTAGAAAATGAGTCCTTTTTATCTGATATATTTGTATCATCACTAAAACCTGATAAACCTAGAGAATATATTGAATTTTTACATAATACTTCTCCAGATCAATATTCTTTAATAGATTTTATAGATATTTATAAGCAAGATGCTTATAATCAGCTAGAATTTTTGGAAAACAAATATAAAAATTTATCTTTTACCGTCAAGGGGTATTTAAAACAAATTAGAATGCAAAATATAAACAACACATATTTTGATATTTTAGATGTCTTTTCTAATAAAGTAAGTTTAGCAAAAAAATATATTTCTAATCTACTACTTTACTCAAGTAAAATGACATATGTTGAATTTTTACAATTCAAAAAAATCATGTCATTTTTATATGAAAAAATTTATAATAAAAAAAATTTTAACGAAAATATTTATGTATATCAATGCTTAAATAGTAACGTTTTTAACTTTGAAGTTTATAATATAGCAAAAAATATTTCAAATACAGAATATATAGAGGAAATAATAAATAAAAATAACGAAGATAGTTATACATATAAAGTAGATACTTTTTTACAGCTTTATACTAATGATAATATTCTCAGTTTAGTTTTTAAATATATGAACCTCGATAAACATAATAAGTTAAAATATAACACAATTATTGATCTATCTTCTGATTTGAAAATAAACTTAACTTCACTTATTAAGAATAAAGACCTATGTACACTAACTATATAAAATTAATATTTTAAAACTTTTTTATTCTTTTACATGTTTTTCTTTACACATACATTAAAAAGTGTAAAAGAAATCATGTAAAATAAATAGTTTGTTTTTACTTTCATAATTTTTTATGTTAAGAATTATCATTATGTATAAATATATAAAAAAAGACTTTATACCAGTTGGGTAAATCCCATATCTTAAAGTATAAAGTCTGATTTTAACTTATATTCTATCCAAAGTCATAATAATTATCTGAGTATCCCTTTGAATCACCTTTAGATTGTACAATTATATGACCAAACGTATCTGTAAATTGTAAATCTAAAGAATCCAGTAAATATCCATAATGATAATATGTATTTAATAATTCATCATGCATTACATGAATATTTTCACCTACTGCATCTGATATTACCCCCATAATAATTTCTTTATTATCAGACGTCAATCTTACATCTGCTAAATATATTTTTATAGTAATTATGCTAGGATTTCCATATTCGTCATTATCATAAAATACACTCACTCTAGCAGATGATCCCATATTTAAATTACTACTTATATAACCTCTAACTCTTTCATTTAATTCTTTTATTGTGTATTTATTATCTATTGCATACTCTTCCTGTTCCTCTGGTGTTCCCCCCACATCATCATAACCACAATCTTCTGGTATTTCTTCATCACTATAATCCTCATCTTCATCGGAACTATAATCTTCGTCAGAACTTTCTTCTACAGAAGATTCCTCTACTGATGCTTTGTCTGATTTTTCATTCAATTTTCCATTACTACATCCACAACAGAAAATTACTAATACTAATAAACTAAATATTGCTGTTAACACTATTTTTTTCTTATTCTTTATCATTTCTATCATCCCCTAATTTATTTAGTATAATCTCATTTATTCATGCTATCAAATATACAAATACTTAATAATCTTCATCATCAAAATAATCAAAGTATAAATCCTGGGAATCTAAATATTCATAATTTATGTTATCTGCATAATCTAAATTATCATAATCAGATATTTCCTTCTCGAGCAATTTTAATGCATATTCATCTGTAAGTATTGCATTTTCAATTTGATAACTCTCATATCCAACTTCTGCAAATTGACCTACTAAAAATTCAAAATCTATATATTTAAATAACTTATACTCTGTATGTGAGAAATATCTTGATTTGTCATCTTCATCTTCAAAGCTCGTATTTATAGTCATATATTCATAGTTTGTTTCTTCATATTTTTTTTCATAGTTATTTATTTTTTCTACTTCTATTTTTAATTCTTTATGCCTAAACTCCCAAATAAGTGGAAATCCTAATCCGTAAACTCTTAAAATAAGTTTTTCATCTTTTATATAAATATCCTCTATAAATCCACAAAAATAATATATATCTGGATAGCAATCACCATTATTAGATATTTTATATCCTTGTTCATATAAAGTAATAGCTTTATATTGTTTCAATTCATTTAAATCACTCTCTAACATTTTCTATATTCCTCCCCTTTTAATAAGATTATAACATTATAAACTTTTTAATAGTAATATTTCTAAAAAATAAAGCTGAGTCATACAAACCCAGCTACTTTTCATTTAGACATAATATCCCTTATAAAGATAAAAATATTTCTATTATAAAAATGTAAACCTTAAATTTCAAAAATTTTTATTTTTACCTCTAATTGGCATAGAATATGTAATTATTCTTCCATCATCTAATTTAATTTGATATAAACAAAGTCTACCTTTTCCAATTACTCTTACTACAGGATATTTGCTTATATCTTTAGGTAGATACTTAACTTCATCCTCTAAAATTCTCATATACATTCCTCCTAAAAATATATACTGTCTATATATGAATAATAAACCTTAGTCCCTTTACTTGTAGTAAATGCTACTGCTGGTATTAATTCTAGTAATCTCTCTACATCATCTGTAAGTAACAGTTGATTTATTACATCTTCCTTAGTTCTATTTTCTACCCATAATCTAACTACTTCATCTTTACAAAAATACTTAGTTACATATTCAGGATTATCAAGTCTATCATCTAAAACCTTCTTTGCTACTTCATATAACTTATTTTTATCAGTATAAAATACATGACTTTGGCAAATTCCTAGTCCTTCTGTTAAAATACTTTCAGTCAATTCACTTGATTCTTCTAAACCTATATTGTATTCAAAGTCTGTAGAGCTATTTATAAATACATGAACTCTTAAAATATCTCTATCCATGTAAAGACCTCCAAATACTAGTTCAGTAAGTATATCCATAGTGTCTTTTAAGAACTCTATTTCTTCTTTATTTTCAGCCATATCAAATATTTCTTTTATTTCTTTTTCACTTAAATTTTTATATCTTTCCTCTACACTTTTAATTTCATAAACTTTCATTTGTTCAATTATTTCTTTAGTATTTAACATTATTATTCCTCCAGTTTTATAAAATTTAAAAAGGATAGAAACTAATCTATCCCTTGATATTACTTTACATAAGTCTGTTTTCTTTAAATGAAAAGTATTCATTACTACCTATAATAATATGATCTATTAACTCTATACCTAATATAACTCCTGCATCTTTTATTCTATTTGTCATAGCTTTATCTTCGTTACTTGGTGCAGAAATACCACTTGGATGATTGTGTGCTAACATAATTTGATTGCTATTTGAAAGAATTGCTGTTTTAAATATTTCTCTTGGATGTACTAAAGATGAATTTAAAGTACCTACACTTACTGTACAAATATTAATTGGTTGATTCTTAGTATCTAAGCATACTACTAAAAGTTTTTCTCTATCACTATCTTCTAAAAAGCTTTTTAATAGTACATAAGCATCAAATGGAGTTTCTATTTTTCTATTTTCGTATTTTGTTGAACCTTCTCTTACCATTTTTATACTAACTATATCTACTCTTTTAGCATGTTTATTTTCCATAACTCTTATCTCCTTTTAAATTAAAATAAGCTATGGCATTTAAGCCATAGCCTTTGTTACAACTGGTAATTGATCTATATAATACAAAATATTATTAAAGTTTTTCTTCTCTATAGTTTCTATACTTTTGTAACCAAATTTACCTACAATTTCATATACTTTCTTTCTACTTTTGTTTTTAGCCCTTATATTAAATAGATTAATTTGCTTATCAGAAACTAAATTCTTAGGTCTTTCATTTTTAACTTCTTTCATACTTTCACTTGTATTTTCTTTATTCACTTTCTTATCTAAGTTTTCATTATCATACTTAGCTTTAATACCTGAAACTCTAGTATTTACAATACTCTCATCTATTTCTGGTGGAACACTTAATTCTCTTTCTATTCGTTCCTGTTCTTCATATGGTAATGCCCATACTGGTAATTGCGGAATAAACTCTAAATACTTTTCATCCTTTAACGGAACCCAAATAGGATCTAGTTTGTATAAATATCTTCCTATACCAAATTGCACTGCTGCTCTTTTCATAGCATCTGATAAACCACCCTTAGTTGCTTCCATGTTTGTATCATCTGCTCCATCATATTTAGTTAGCCATTCATGTTTATCTTCATCCCAAATAGAAATACCACATAATTGAGAATTTCCTTTCCATTCTTTAAATTCATTCTTCCAACCAAATACTCCAAATACTTCATCTAGTCTGTTTTGTATAGCCTTATTTGTTACATAAGGAAGTGCAAGCCCCATTGATTTATCTTTGTTTGTAGCTCCAACTCTCCACTCTATCTCATCTTCTTTAAAAGGCTTTTGTAACTCTTTCATAACTAAATTTCTATCCATGATATTACCTCCTATACTTTTGCAAACTAAAAACACTAGCTCATTAAAGCTAGTGCCTATGTAAGTTTTATATTATAATTTACATCTTCAACTATAGTTATTCCGTCTACAACTTGACCTGTAGATTTATCAATTCCTTCTGGAAAAGCCTTTTTAATGTCATTTTTCTTAATTGATTTTTCAATGTTTATCATATCTATGTACATATTTTCTTCTAAAAACTCTATAATAGCATCTTCGTCATAGCTCCACTTTTTCGATTTACGTTTAGTTACTTTTCCATATGGTGTATCTAATTTGTATTTAGGATTTATTTCTTGTTGCTTTTTATAGAATTCTAAAAGTACTTCTTCATAGTATTTTATCTTTTGATCAATTTCTCCGTTTACTTCATCTTTCCATACTTTAATCTTTTGTATTTCTTTTTCTGCTATAGATGTATTTTCTTCTTTTAGCATATTTACGTATTTAAGTCTTTTCATTATGCTAGTTGCTATTTCATTGTCTGTCACTTCAAGTCCTTGTTCTAAGTTTTCTTCTAGTACTTCATTTATTACATCTTGTTCATATAGGTTCATCTTGTTATCTCCTCTCAATTTTATCTGTTTTTAAATCCTTTTTATTTCCTTTACATATTTTCCTTTACACTTTTTTGAAAAGTGTAAAATAAAACATGTAAAATAAACTATTACTTTTATTTTTGAACTTTTAACTTACTTCTTGTATCTCATTTAGTTCATTTAAATTATTACTTACTACTCTTAAACAAGTTGATTCCTCTATCCAACTTAGTATTTCATTACTTGTATCTGCTATGACCTTTAAAGATGCTTTTAATTCCTTTAAATCCTTATTCTTACTCCATGATGCTATATATCCAAAGCTATATTCACTAGTATCAAATCCTAAACAGTTACATACAACAAAAGCCGTAGATTCAGCTTGAACCTCGGCTTCTTCTCTAGTGTATTTATTTTGATCTTTATTGTGTAGCATACTATGAGCTTTCTCATGTATTAAAGTTTTAAACATATGCATAGAATTTAAATCATGTCTAATATATATAGCTCTTTCATTTAAATCATAATAACCATAAGCTGTATTACTATTTAAAGTATCATCATAGTTAATAGGAACATCACTACTTGCTATAAGGCTTTCTATAGCTTTATCTAATCCTTTTGGATTATCTCTTAATTCATTAGTTAATGAAGGTATTTCACCTTCAACTTGGCTTATATCAAATACATTTCCTAATCTAAATGTAAGTCCTTTTACTTCTGTTTGTTCTGTAACTTTATTACCATCTCTATCGTATTTTACTTGGTTAAATTCGTCTGTAACAGCTTCTTCTTTAGTATATGAATAAGGTATAGGAACTAATACTTTAATACCCTTAGAACCCTTTTTAACCTTTAATCCCAGCTTATTCCATGTTTTGAAGCTAGCTACTCTACTTGCAATAGGATATTGCATTAATATCATAATCACATTATTGAAGCTATAGTTGTGAAATTGACTGAAAAACTTTAAATAGTTTAAATAATTCTCTGATGTGAATACTCCTTTAACTCCATTTTCTAATTTTTCTAGTACTTCTTCCATTTCCTTTTTCTTCTTTTCCTTTGACTTTTTAATATATTTAGCCATTGTAAAATCACCTCTCCATTTATATATTTCATACTATCTTGATAAAACAAAAAAAGAGCTAGGACGCTTTGTCCTAGCTCAATCACTATATATGTATATTAAAATAAACTGTACCATTCTGTTGTAGTTCCATTAGCTTCGCATTGTATTTGTACATATCCTTTAAAATCTTCTGATGATAGAATTGACTTTCCACCTGAATTATCATACATCTCTTTTATTTTTTGCTCAACATAGTTTAATCTATCTAATTCTTCAATTTCTTTTGGAACTTCAATTTTAATTGTTTTTGATAGTACTTCTTCTATCGTCACTTCTATAGGCATATCCTTTCCTCCTTAAATTTTATTACTATAATTTTTATGTTTAAATTAAAATTATGATAAATGTGTTATATACTATGATCCAGTACCAACCCATACATACGTCATGTATGATTACTTATATAATATATAAGTAAAATTTTTGACTTTTACTATTATATATAATAATGAATATCCAATCAGAAAAAGTAACGTCTACTATATTAAATATTTTCTTCTATCATTTTTTTATATTTATAAGCAGTTGGTCTAGTTACTCCACAATTTTTAGCAAATTGAGTCATATTTATATATCCATTTTCTAACTTTTTGTATTCTTCAAAAAAATATTCTGGAATATCAGAAAATTGTAATTCATGTCTTCCTATTGATGCTTCTGATTTATCTAATCCCTTTTTTATTTTTAAAGATTTCATTTTTGATTCATATAATCTAGAAATTATATTTATTTTATTAATAAGCAATCCTATATCATCTAGTAGCGATTTATCAAAAGTTATACTTTCTATTAATAAGTTGTATCCCATTATAACAGAAAAAAATATTATGTTTAATAACTGATTAATATCATTTGTAGATCTTTCAATATAAAAAATTGCGATATTCTTATTACCTTCTAAATTCATTAATAAATTATTTAAATTCTGATTATTTACATTGAAATCAACACAAATATCAGTTATTCCTTTTTTATTAATAGAATTTACTATCATTTGTATATCCTGTTCTGAATCATTGGAAAATAATCTTATATATGCAGTAATATCATTTCCAAATTCATTTAAAAATAATTTAGCTTCATCTAAGATTACTTCTATCCTAAAACTTTGTTCATCAAACTTTACATCTCCTATTTTTTCAAAAGCCAAAATAAAATTCTCAATTTCATAATATTCATATCTTCCACTAAAACTTATATTTATTTGATTTAAATAATGCTCTACTTGAATACCTATTCTAAACTTTACTTTATAATTCTTTACAATTCTTATTTTAAAAATCTTTGAATGTATATTTATTATATCCTCAAATGATACAGATTCTTCATCAATATAATCGTGCACTTTTTATTACACCTCTCTCCTATTGTTCTTTTCCTGCATTTTCATATAACCAGTCATCTAATTTTTCTTTAACAATATAAATTCTACATCCCAATTTAATACATGGAAATCCAAGCCCACTAGAATGACATAATTCTCGAAACTTATTTTCACCCATAGGATATAGTTTTGCAGCCTCCTTGCAGGTTATGAGAGTTACTGAATCTCTTTTAAAGCTGTTAACCTGACTATATTCATTATTCTCCTTTTCCGTCTTTAAATTTTGTAAAATTGCTTCATAATGTTTAATTTTTAAATCTAATTCTGTTTTCTTCATATCCTTACCCCCTAATATCATTATCGATAATTTAAATATACATCAATATCTATTAAATCTTATTTATTTTTATTTTTGACAAAACAATCAATTCAATATATAATATCAGTATATCAAAACTATCTAAATAGATATTTTTAATATCTATATTTAATAATAAGTGTATATCTACAATACATTATTGTCAACTATTTTTGATAGTTTTTAAATTTTTATAAATAAGGGGTGTTAATTAATGACTATTGGTAGAAAAATAAAGAATATAAGACTTGATAACAAACTTACACAAAAAGAATTTGCCGATAAAATTAATAAGTCTTGCATAACAATTAGAAAATATGAATCTGGTGATATAAATCCACCTATGGATGTTTTATATGAAATTTGTAATATTTTCAATGTTCCAATGAATTATTTTTTCAGTAATACTCAAAATCAATATGTAAATTCATCAGCTAATGATTATAACTTAAAGAGTTCATTCTGTTATTCTGATGTCTCAATGATAAATGAAAATCAAAGTTCAAATACTACATCAATATTAAATACCACAGATATTGAAAATATCTCATATATAATATCTAGCCTAGGATATAGCATAAAATTATCTGAAAATGAATTTTCTAATTTTGTGGTACTAAATGATCATTCAAATAATATATCATATAAACTTACAATTAGTGAATTTAATGACTTTTATGAAAGAATTATATGGAATATAAAAAATGAAATAGACTTTATTAAATTCAAAAAAAATAGATAGTATCATTTGGGGGTGATTATATGTCAAAACGAGGTAATGGTGAAGGTTCTATAGGTAAATATAAAAATGGTTGGAGATCTAGAATTATGATAGGATATAATGAAGATGGAAAACCTATTCGAAAAGAGTTCTTTGGCAAAACTAGAAAAGAAGTACAAAACAAGTTAGATGAATATAAAAATCAACTAAATAATGGTATTATTCCAGCAGATGATAAGATTACTCTATCAGAATGGTATTATACATGGCTTTGGGATTTTAGAAAAAAAGATTTAAAACCTAAAAGTTTCCAAAGATATGAATGTATTTATAGAAATTATGTCGATAATACTGAATTAGGTAAAATAAAATTAGTTGATTTGAGAGCTTTACATTTACAGAAATATTATAATAAGTTAATGGAAGTAAACAATAAGCCAGCTTCTACAATAAAATCAATCAATACTAAGCTAAAAACCTGTTTAACAGAAGCTGAAAAACAAGGATATATTCAAAAAAATTGGTGTAAATTAGTTACATTACCTAAAGATAATAATGTAAAAGAAATTAATATACTTACACAAGAAGAACAAAACCGTTTTATAAAAGCTATAGAAAATCACCCTTTAGAAGTTTTATTCTTATTAGATCTAGGAACAGGTCTTAGACTTGGTGAACTTCTGGGATTAAAATGGAATGATATTAACTTTAAAGAGGAAAATTTAAAAGTAAATAGAACTATACAAAGAATAACAGAAATCGATAAAAGTGGGAATAGAACTAGCAAAATCATAGAACAAACCCCAAAGACTAAAAATGCTATACGAACTATACCTATTCCTCATGATATATTTTTAAAACTTAAAGTTCACAGAAAAAAACAACTAGAAGAAAAATTATTAGCTGGTGAATTATACTATGATAATGATTATGTCTTTTGTAATGAACTTGGATATCCTATGGATGATAAAAAACCTGGCAGAAATCTAAAGTCTATACTTAAAAAATTAGATATAGAACCTATAAAGTTTCATGCTCTTAGACATACATATGCAACTAGACTTTTTGAAGCCAATGTTAATCCTAAAACAGTACAGATATTAATGGGACATTACGATATATCTATGACTATGGATATTTATACACATGTTATGGAAAATCAAAAGATAGAAGCTGTTGAGGAACTTAACAAGATATTTAAAATTTAAAAATTTCCAAAAATAAAGGCTTGTATATACAAGCCTTTAAAATAACTTTTCGATTCAAAATAATTTATTTTAATTGATATAGGAATATTTTTATTAATATAGAATATAATATAGTATATATAAAATAATTAATTGACAAAATAATAATTTATAAATTATAATGAAATTAGCTCATCTACCAAGATGTAGAAGGAGTTTCTGATAACGTCTTTGCTTTTAAACAAAGGCGTTTTTTGCTATAAATTTTTATATTTCTCATACTTACTCAATTTCTTATTAATTTGATGGCTATATTCCATATAAAAAGATGTTATAAATAAGAAATAATCTTTTCTCTCTTCTAAAACAATTAAAAATTTAACATCTTCAAAAAGCATATGTATACGTTTGTTATTTTTATAAGGTTCTTTCCAAACCTTTATTTTATTGCATTCACAATTATCATTGCACAAATAGTTATCTATTATATCCCTAGGCCATTGTATACGCTCACATCTTCTGAAATCTGGTACTCTATCATTTGGATCATCAGTCGTTGAAAAATCACCACTACTAGTAATATGAAAAAATGTCTGCTCTTTTCCTCCTATAGGGGGATTATATCTAGTTTTTACAATTTTATTTTCTAAATAAGGTACATCTCTTTTAAAATCATCTAAATATAATTCGTAAAGATAATCTTCATATTCTCTCCAATTTTCAAATTCTTGATATAAAATCAAATCAGAAAGCCATTTACAATTGAAATCACACATTATTGTTTTTCTGAGGCTCCCAAAAAAACATATTAAATTTATCCTCTTTATAAAGAGTATTTTTTTCCCATGAGTAATTTGATTTAGATTTAATTAAATTCATTAACTCTAATTTTGTATGACTTCCTTCTTGATTTCTCATATAATACCCTACCGCTCCAATTAATATATCTGTTATTTGTAATATTGAGCTTTCATATGAACGTATATTTTGAACTTTTTTTATTTTTTTACAATCAAAATCATGTATAGAATTAGCTAATATATCTTGTAATTTTTTCGCTTTATCTGCACTTTGTGTATCTTTTATATCTAAATAAATATTATACTCCTCATATGGATTTATAATATTTATAATCATATAATAGTACATTTTATAGTACCAATCATCATGATTCTGATTAAATTCTTTATGTTTTAATTGAGATTTATCCTTTATTACTAAACATCTAAAATGTAAATCCTTTTCTTCAAAAAAGTAATTTATAATTTCTTTATACATATCTATTTTAGAAGGAGAAACTTTTGTCCATTTAAGCTCAGAAAATTTACTTAAACCATATTTTTCTTTTATTAAATAAATATTCTTTGTTATAATTTTCACTTTACTCTTAGGACACCATATGCCTCCTAAAACCATACTTTTTTGTTTATCATTTTCCAAATGACAGGTTTCATCACAATAAAGATTAAACAATTCCATACACCTCCTTTTTTTATTTATAATATTGGCATTAAAATTTTGAAATTATTAATTATTTTATAAATAAGCCATAATACTATTAGCTATATTATATTTTGTTTATGATAAATTATATACTATAAAATATTTTATAATAATATTATTATATATACAATTAAATATAATTTATATAGTAAAAATTTCTTTTTCATGCTATATTTTCTATGCAAAATGTGTATAAAAATATTATTTTTTCACTGTTGGGGTACAGTTGGGGTAAAATCACAATTTTATCTTTAAAAAAGGAAAAATACTAGGTATAAAAACCTAGTATTTTCAATATGTTTATTAATTTTAGTTTTCTCTACTGGTGGAGATGAGGGGAGTCGAACCCCTGTCCGCAAGCCCATTCCTCGCTGCATCTACGTGTGTAGCCATCTGTATTAGTGTCTCGCCTTTGATATCGTCCAGTGGCAGACTACATCATCAGCCAGCCTCAATTAGTCCACTTCAGGTCGAGGCGCCCAAGAAGTAGTTCCCTGCATAAATGATGTCCAGTCTTAACCGGCAGGAGGGCTAAGAGGGACAAGCAGCAATTATTAAGCTGCTAAAGCGTAATTTTCGTTTGCGTTTATTTTAATTCCCCAGGTTTTACGTGATCTAGAGGAGTAACACGACACGCAGCCTCAAGTTCCAAACCCACGTCGAAACCTTTACACCCCCATGGATGTTTAGAGTCTTTGAGACTTTTGCAAACTGTTATTTATTGTTCCACCATATTAAGTTGTATATTTAAAATATTATTGTATTAATAATATAATACTTTTTGATTAAAAAATCAATGAAATATTTTTCATTTGTTGCACAAACTTAGTATCTTCCAGACATTTCTCTTTCGATACGTCTTTGTGCATCTTTTTTAGCCATGTCTTGACGTTTGTCATAAAGTTTTTTACCTTTTGCTAATGCTAATTCTACTTTAACTTTACCGTTTTTAAGGTACATGTTAAGTGGAATTAATGAGTAACCTTTTATTGTTGTTGCCCCTATTAATTTTCTGATTTCAGATTTATGAAGAAGGAGCTTTCTTGGTCTCATTGGGTCCAATTTGTAGAAAGAGTTTCCTTGTTCGTATGGGCTTATATGAACTTGTTTTAGGAAAACTTCAGAGTTATCCACAGATGCAAATCCATCTTTAAGGTTTACTCTACCCATTCTAAGTGATTTAACTTCTGTTCCTTTTAATTCGATTCCACATTCGTATGTTTCTTCTATAAAGTATTCGTGTCTTGCTTTTTTGTTTGTCGCTAAATTTTTAGTTCCTGCCATACTTTCACCTTCTTTATTACTTATTTTAGACTGATTTATAATTTATCATAGTTTACCAATTTCGTCAAGTTCTCAGCAAAAGAAAAGGATGAACTATCCCTTAGAAAATTTCAATAATCCATCCAAATATATACCTATGTTAACCACTATATTCTCTTCATATGTTTTTCGAAAAAGTCGTCGATTAAATCGATAACCTCGTCTTGCCAAAATCCTGGGCCACAGTGGTCTTGTCCCATAATTTTGTAAATTGTACTCTCCTTGTGTTCTGATAATAATTTTTCGTGCAACATCGCGCTTTGTTCGAATGGAACGATTCTGTCTTTGCTGCCGTGGAAAATTATTATCGGCGGTATGTCCCTACCCTTTGTAATGTAATTTAATACGTTTGCTTTTTGTGCTTTGTCTTCGTGTTTTGTAACGTCTAGTTTCCCTATCAATATTCCGACTGGACTGTCGGCAACTGTGTAATCTGCTGTTGTTGGTGCATCGTTCATTTTTGTTATGTCTGTTGGTCCATAAAAATCGACTATTCCGTTTACTTTGTCAGAATAATCGCTGTAGTCGTCTGTGTCTAATTCTGTTACACCACTTGTAATTCCTGTGATTAATGATACATGTGCGCCTGATGAATCTCCCCATAAGAATATGTTATTTGGATCGATTTTGTATTCTGATGCGTTTTGTCTTAAAAACCTGATAGCTGTTTTAATGTCTTGAACTTGTGCTGGGAAAGGTGCATCTTCTGCTGACCTGTATTGGACAATTGCTATGATATATCCTTTGTCTGCTAATTTTGATAAGTTCCCAATGTTAAGATACAGCTTTTGTTTAATCCAACCTGACCCTTGTACAAAGACAACACATGGCAGTTTTTCCATATGTTCAACTGTGTAATAAGGCATCAGAAATTGAAGTTTTAACTGTTTTCCATCCCTTTCAACATAATTCACATATCTTTTACATACTACTGAGGCGATATCATCTTCAAACTCTATTACATTCATTCCTCTTGTTACAGTCGACGATTCGGGAAATTCCTCATAACTGTATTCCTCTGGTTCTACCATATTCATTCCTCCATTTCAATGCATTTTATTTACCTTTAAATTTACACATTAAAAAGGGATATTACAAAATAACGCTATTTATTTTATAATATCCCTTATATAAATTTTTATCAACTATTTTAATGTATCTTCATCAACAGCCTTATTTACTAATCTGTTATCTTCTTTAACAGAAACTAATTCAAAGTCGATTTCTCTAAAGTCTACATTTACTTTGCTAACTTTAATTCTAACTTGGTCACCTATTCTGAACACTCTCTTAGTTCTTTCACCAACTAATGAGTAGCTGCTTTCGATGTAGTTGTAATAATCGTCAGTCATGTCGACCATTCTGATTAATCCTTCTACTGTATTTTCTAATTCAACGAACATACCGAATGATGTAACACTTGATATCGTTCCGTCGAATTCTTGACCAATTCTGTCTGCCATATAAACAGCTTTATAGTAATCGTGTACATCTCTTTCTGCTAATTCAGCTTCTCTTTCTTGTTCTGAAGATTGGTTAGATGCATATTCAACTATGTTTGCAAGTTGTTCACTTCTCTTTGGAGTTAATTTTCCGTTTAATTGTTCTTTTATTATTCTGTGTATTTGTAAGTCTGGGTATCTTCTTATTGGTGATGTAAAGTGGCAGTAGTATTGTGCCGCTAAACCGAAGTGACCCACACATTGTGGAGCATATCTCGCTTGTCTCATACTTCTAAGCATTATTGTACTTATTGATTCTTCTTCTGGTGTTCCTTTTATTAATTTTAGAACTCTTTGGATTTCTTTTGGATGAATTTGTTCTAAATCACCTTTTAAACTATATCCAAATGTAGCTATAAATTTGCTTAGGTTCTCCATTTTTTCTGCTGCAGGAATCTCATGTATTCTGTAAACGAATGGAGTTTGTAACCAGAAGAAATGTTCTGCTACTGTTTCATTTGTCACAAGCATGAACTCTTCTATCATTCTGTTTGATATTCTTCTTTCATATGACTTGATATCTGCTACTTTTCCTTCTGAATTTAATATTATTTTTGATTCAGGGAAATCAAAGTCGATTGATCCTCTTCTCTCTCTTCTTTTCATAAGAATTCTAGCTAAGTCTTCAGCATTATGGAATTCTTCTACTAAGTTAGAGAAAGTAGATTTTAATTTTTCATCGTCTTTTTCTAATATGTCAGATACTTCTGTATAAGTCATTCTAGCTTTTGAGTTTATGATTGACTCTGCTATGTCGTATTTTATAACTTTACCGTCAGCGTTTATTTCCATAAATACTGATAAAGTTAATTTATCTTCAAATGGATTTAAACTACACACTCCGTTTGAAAGTTGTTTTGGAAGCATTGGTATTACTTTATCAACTAGATAAACTGAAGTCGCCCTTTTTATCGCTTCTTTATCTAGTTTTGAATGTTCTCTAACATAGTGAGAAACATCGGCGATATGAACACCTAATTTGTAGTTTCCGTTTTCTAATACTTCGATTGAAACTGCATCGTCTAAGTCTTTTGCATCTTCACCATCTATTGTGAATGTTTTTAAATCTCTTAAATCCATTCTTCTTTTTATTTCTTCTTCTGGTATTGGAACGATAACTCTGTCAGCTTCTTCTAATACTTTGCGTGGAAACTCTTCTGGTAGTCCGTGTGCTCTTATTATTGAGTCGATTTCTACCCCACGTTCACCTTTTTGACCTATAACTTCTGTTATTTTACCTTCTGGCTTTCTTCCTTCAGTTGGCCAAACTGTGATTTTACAAACTACTTTGTCGTTGTCTTTTGCTCCAGAGAAATATCTGCTTGGAATGTAGATATCTTGAGTGAATTTTTTATCATCTGGTACAACGAATCCAAAGTTTTTATTTGATAATTGGAAAAGACCTATAACAGTTTCATTTTCTCTTTTTAATACTTTTACAATAGCTCCCTCAGCTCTTCTTCCTTCTTCTGCTGGCTTTACTATTTCAGCCATAACTCTGTCACCGTTCATCGCTCCATTTATGTCATCTGAACCTATGAATAAATCTTGTGTAAATTCTTCGTCTGATTCTACAAATCCAAATCCTTTTCTATGAGATATAAATTTTCCGACAAAATATCCCATAGCACTTGGCGCCATAACTCTTCCTTTTTTAGATACTATTAAATATCCATCATCTTGTAATTCTTCTAAAAAATTGTTGAACATTGGCATTTCACATGAATGTATGTCAAATATTAATGCTAATTCTTCCTTCTTTAGAGGATTATATGCTTTTTCATTTATTAAACCTAGTAACTTTTCTTTTATTTCCGGTGTCATTTAAAATTCCTCCATTTACTGTATTTATTTCAATTCATTAAAAGTATTTTTTACATTATATGTTTTATTTTATATGTCCTACTTTAATTGTATATTATCTTCCTTGTTATTTAGACGTTAAAATTTTAATATTTGTTAATTTTTAATATTTTATCTCATATATTGGGATTCTTACATAGAGATTTTTACTTATTTACGGTAATGTTTATAGTTTTCCTATAAATATTTTTATTTATGTATTTGTTCACCTTTATATTTTAATGAATTTTAACCTAAATATTTATTATACTTGATTTATTACATATTTAATATATTTTGGGAGGAGAATTTTTCTTTTTTTATAATTTGTATTAAAAATATGCATTTTTCGGCTATTTTTTAGTATAGCCACATTCCCTATTTCTTATACTTTTATCTTTGTAAATTGTAACAAGGGTTACCGATGGAATAAAATAAAAAGTGTATTATAAACACATATTAAATATTTCTTAAACATAAACTAATTTGTTTATCTAAACTTTAATAAATACATATATAAAAGGAGATAAAAATGAGAGCTTTCGTAGATAGAGATAGTTGTATAGGATGTGAAGCATGCGTTGGAATATGCCCAGAAGTATTCAGCATGGATGATGAAGGTATATCAGTTGCAATAGATGGAGAATTAGCAGCAGATTTAGTAGAGTCTGCTGAAGAAGCTATGGAATGTTGTCCTGTTTCAGCTATAACAGTAGAATAATAATATTAAAATGCAACTTTTTAGGTTTTCTAAAAAGTTGCATTTTTTTAATTTTACATATTTACACAGTATAGCAAAATTCTAAGTACTTTTTATACTAATCGGTCTTTGAATCCAAAACTATCAATTGTATGTATAATGTGTAAACTCATCGCAGTTTTTGCCCCTTCTGCATTTCTTTCTTTCATAAAATCTATTATCATTCGGTGATCTTTTAATGTAAGTTCTGTCGCTTTTTCGTATTGTTTTGATAAAATTACACTTTCGTTTATCGCCTTGCTTATAATCGGCACTAATTCCTTCATAAATGAGTTGCCGCTTGCTTTTGCAATCGCATTGTGAAACTGTTGTTCAGCGTCTGTTCTGTCTTCGTTGTTTAGAATTTTTTGTTCTATTATTTCACCGTATTCTATTATTTTTTCTATTTCATTATCACTCGCTCTTTTTGTCGCATAATATGCTCCCATCGGCTCAATTATCAGCCTCATTTCCAATAAATCTGCCAAGTCTGATGTATTTGGTTTTAAATTTCCAAGTGTAAAATTGTCAACTTCATCACTTTTTACAAAAGTTCCTTTGCCCCTTTTAATTTCAACTATATCTTGTAAAACTAACATTTTTATAGCCTCTCTCAAAGTCGTTCTGCTGACATTTAGAAGTGCTGATAATTCTGTTTCATTTGGAAGTTTATCTCCTATTTTAAATTGTTTTTTCACGACTATCATATCTAAAATTTCATCAGCCACCTGCTCTGATAGAGATTGTGATTTTTTATATTCCATAATGTTCCCTTCTTTCATCTATATTAAATAACTTATCTTTATTGTTAATTAATCATGTTTTACCTAATATAGCTTAATTTATATATCTTAATTTTTTGAAATTTTATCCAATTATATTATTGACATCATATGTTAAATGTATTAGTATGATGTTATACCATTTATAGGAAAATAATACCTCATAATATGGTCAATATCAAGAGTTTTAATTTAAAAAGTCTGAATTTTTAAATTTTATATATAATTTAGAATTTAAAATAGATTTACGTTTCAAAGCTTTTTAAACTTAATAAGATAAATAATTGAAAAAATTTAACATTAAATGAATATTTTTAAATAACAGGGGGATAATAGAAATGAGAAGTGATGCAGTAAGAAAAGGGATGCAACAAGCACCTCATCGTTCATTATTTAATGCTTTAGGACATACTGAAGAAGAAATGAGAAAACCTTTAATAGGTATAGTAAGTTCATACAACGAAATAGTTCCAGGTCATATGAACTTAGACAAAATAGTAGAAGCAGTTAAACTTGGAGTAGCAATGGCAGGAGGAACTCCTGTAGTATTCCCAGCAATAGCAGTTTGTGACGGTATAGCAATGGGACATATCGGAATGAAATACTCACTAGTTACAAGAGATTTAATAGCTGATTCAACTGAATGTATGGCTATGGCTCATCAATTTGACGGATTAGTTATGGTTCCTAACTGTGACAAAAACGTTCCTGGTTTATTAATGGCAGCTGCTAGAGTTAATATACCGACTGTTTTCGTAAGTGGTGGCCCAATGCTTGCTGGTCGTGTTAAAGGCGAAAAAAGAAGTTTATCAAGCATGTTCGAAGCAGTAGGTTCTTATGCTGCAGGAACTATGGATGAAAATGATGTTTTAGAATTTGAAAACAAAGTTTGTCCAACTTGCGGTTCATGTTCTGGTATGTATACTGCAAACAGTATGAACTGCTTGACTGAAGCTTTAGGAATGGGACTTCAAGGAAACGGAACTATTCCAGCAGTATATTCAGAAAGAATAAAGCTTGCTAAACATGCAGGTATGAAAGTTATGGAATTAGTTGAAAAAGACATAAAACCAAGAGATATAATGACTGAAAAAGCATTCCAAAATGCATTAACAGTAGATATGGCACTAGGTTGCTCAACTAACTCAATGTTACATTTACCAGCAATAGCTAACGAAGCTGGTGTAGAACTAAATGTAGATATAGCTAATGAAATAAGTTCAAGAACTCCAAACCTTTGCCACTTAGCTCCAGCAGGTTATACATATATGGAAGACCTAAATGAAGCTGGCGGAGTTTATGCAGTTATGAATGAATTAAGCAAAAAGAATCTACTTAACTTAGATATAATGACTGTTACAGGAAAAACTGTAGGAGAAAATATCGCTAACTGTGTAAATAAAGATCCTGAAACAATAAGACCAATAGATAATCCATATTCAGAAACTGGTGGTATCGCTGTACTTAAAGGAAACTTAGCTCCTGATTCTGGTATAGTTAAACAATCTGCTGTTGTTCCTGAAATGTTAGTACATGAAGGTCCAGCAAGAGTATTTCACTGTGAAGAAGATGCAATAGCTGCTATAAAAGGTGGAAAAATCGTAGCTGGTGATGTTGTTGTAATAAGATATGAAGGACCAAAAGGTGGACCAGGTATGAGAGAAATGCTTAATCCAACTTCTGCAATAGCTGGTATGGGATTAGGTTCTAGTGTTGCTCTTATAACTGACGGTCGTTTCTCTGGTGCATCTAGAGGAGCATCAATTGGACACGTTTCTCCAGAAGCTGCTGTTGGTGGACCAATAGCTCTTGTTGAAGAAGGAGATTTAATAAAAATAAATATAAAAGAAAAAACTTTAGACTTTGTCGTATCAGACGAAGAATTAGCAAGAAGAAAAGCTGCTTGGACTCCAAGAGAACCAAAAGTAACTACTGGTTACTTAGCAAGATACGCTACTATGGTTACATCAGGTGACAAGGGTGCAGTATTAAAAGCAAATAAATAATTGGAGTTTTTCAGTTTTTAATATAGGCTAAGTCATTTGACTTGGCCTTTTATAATTTAATATTAAGGGGAGAAATCTAATGGAAAATTTAATCTTATCTTTTAATGTCGTTGCTCCTTTGTTTTTAATGATGGTTCTTGGTTACTTTCTAAAATATATAAAAATATTTGACCAACATACACTAGATGTTATGAACAAAGTAGTATTTAAAGTATTTTTACCTGTGCTTCTTTTTTATAACGTTTATACAACAGATTTGGAGACAGTATTCGACGGCAAATTAATTTTATTCGCTGTATCAGGCGTTGTTATATTATTTTTAATCCTTCTATTATTTATACCTAAAATCGAAAAGGAAAACAGAAAACGTGGTGTTATGATTCAAGGTGTATTTCGTAGTAACTTTGTAATTTTCGGTATTCCAGTTGCTATTTCAATTTATGGTGATGGAAATGTCGGTACTACAGCAATGTTGATTGCAGTTATAGTTCCTCTTTTCAACATGCTAGCTGTTATATCACTTGAGATATTTAGAGGATCTCAAATAAACATCAAAAAAATACTTAAAGGCGTTGTTACAAATCCTCTTATAATCGGTGCTTTTGTAGGTATTGTCTTCCTTCTTATTGGGATAAAACTTCCGACTTGCATAATGGAAACTGTTGAAGATGTGTCAAAAATGGCAACTCCACTTGGTTTAATTCTCCTTGGTGCATCATTCGCATTTTCTGATGTAAAAAAGTATCTACACGAAACCATATTTATCGTTATTACAAAGTTAATCGTAGTTCCTTTAATTATGATTCCACTTAGTGTATCTCTTGGAATTAGAGGAATTGCACTACTTACACTAACTATAATCTATGGTGCTCCAACAGGTGTTTCAACATTCCAAATGGCAAAACAAATGGATGGCGATAGCGATTTAGCTGCCCAAATTATCGTGTTTACATCGTTCTTCTGCATAATAACAATGTTTATATGGATTTATATATTAAAAAGCATGGCACTTATTTAATATATATTCCTAAACTACGATAATATATTTTTATTTTAATAATCATTTTATTTTAATAAAATAAATTACATAAACATAAAGAAAAAGAAGTCTTCCAGATTATCCAGAAGACTTCTTTTATTTAAAAACTAAATTCAATCTTTAAATTTTATTAAATGATGGCCAGTCATCTAATTTACTATTTGTTTATTACTACTAATGCTAATGCATTTATGAAGAATAATACTGAGAATATTCTAGTTGATTTTAAAAGGAATGCTTGTTTTCCTTTTGGTTTAAAGTAAGCTTGTGCTTCAAAATCATCTCCTGCTCCACTGAAATCAGAAGAGAAGTTCCCTTTTCCTTCTTGAGGCATTATAACTAATAGTAAAAGTACTGATAGTACTATTTGTACACCCATTAAAATATTATTAAGCATGAGTACCCTCCTATTATCTCTTGAATTTATCCAACTTTAAGTTTACCATATTAGCACTTTTATTACAAGAAAGTGGGATTTAAAATTATAGTATTTTTACAATTTATAGGGAATTTTTATCTATAGCTCATTTTTAAATTTTAATATGGTAAAACTTATTGCAAATAAAATTATTGAAAATAAAATCATCAATCCTAGGTAAATCTTTATTCCATTTAAATCATTTCCATTTTGGAGGTTTTCTATGCATACATATACCCATCTAGTTGGTATATAGTTCCCTATTTTCTGGAGGCTTTCTTCCATTACATCAAAATCCCAAAATACTCCACTAAGCATACAGCATGGCACTACTATCAATATATTTATTATTCTCGATGTATACTTGCTTCTTACAAATGATACTATACATAAATTCAAACTTATGGCTATTAAATTAAAAACTAATAGAACGAAAAGAAAATTGAGGGTATTTTCCATTCCAAAATCTATATATAAAATTTTTCCCACCAAATAGTATATAAGACTTGTGCATGATGTCATTATATAAAAAATCAAAATCATCGATACGTAATATTTCCACTTACTAATTCCTGAGCTTAAAATCATTATTTTAGTTTTATTTTCTTCATCTTCTATTAAGAAATTCGCTATATTTCCAGCAACTATAAATATTGTAAAAATAATAAGTCCTAGAGTATTTTGTATTTTAGGTATGTCTTCTTTTACTTTGTTTAAGCTGAGATTTGTAATTTGACTGTTGTAATCTAAATTTATATTTTTAAATTCATCTATATCTTTATTGCTCAATGATGCTACTATGCATAAGTCTTCACATTTCAATTTTATAAGCTGCCTTATAGAAGTTTCTACATCATTATGTTTTATAGATTTTATATTTATTTCTTGTGGTTTAAAATTTAATAAATTTTCTTCAAAATTTTTATCAATTATTACTGCTACTTCGATTTGTTGTGTTATTAATAAAAGTTTATAATCCTTCTCCTTTATTTTTACACTTTGTATATCCTCAAGCTCATCTATACTTTCTATAATTTGATTTGATGAATATGAGTTGTCTTTATCTACTATTCCGATTTTATATTTATATTGGCCACCAAATTCAAAGCTAAAGAAAATTATTATAAATACTGGAATAATTACTCCGCTTATTATGTAGCTCTTTTTCCTCATCAAGAGTTTTATCGTATTTAGTATTAATCTAATCAAAACTTCCACCTTCTTTTATTTTTGAGATTATCCTACTTAGAATAATCATTAAAGCAGCACTTCCTAAGGATATATTTATCGCACTTATGTAATAAGAGGTATCCACATTGTATTTTAAGCCTAAAATAGCTGTATTAACCCAATAATTTGGCACTAATTCGCATAGAAAACTAGTTATTCTCGCTGATTTTACTAGACAAAGCGGAACATATGAACCGCCTAAAAATCCCATAACTATTATCAGCATATTTGTGAATGTGTAGGCTGTTTTTTCCTCCGAAAAAATCATGGATATAGATATTCCCAATACGGAGCTAAATATTATAAATGAAATTAATACCATAAAAATGTAAATTACATTTTGCCCCCAATTTACTCCAAATAATCTGGTAGAAGTTATATATATAATTATAATTTGCATAATTCCGATGAATATCCCAAGAGCTATTTTCGATATTATTATATTTATTTTTTTAATACTTGATGTTTTTAATCTTGTCATTTTATGTAATGTATTTTCCTTATACATTGAAGTTAACGTTATTGTCGATATGTATAATATAATCAGCGTCAATTCTACAAAAGTATAATAAGTAAATGAATTTACTTCATCATATGATATTCCTTCTGATTTAACTTGGGTATTATTCTGTGCATTTAAAATTTGTGGTACCTTCTGTGGTTCGAATTTTGATGTGGAGTGTATAAATATATATTTTTTCATATATTGTGTATATAAATTTCTAAACACTTTGCTTTCAGTACTTTCTCCATTTTCATTTCTAAAATATTTTATATCATCTTTACAGACATTTATAAAACAAATTGCTTCATTTTTATTTACAAGCTTTATCGCTTCTTCAGGATTTGTATTTTCTACAAATTCTGCCTCGGTATCTTTTTGAAATTGTACAGAGAAGTCATAAAATGGTTGTAAATTTTTATTTCCATTTGAATCTTCTATATTGAAATATATAATTTTTCCACTAAAAATATTTTTATCCATACTCATAAGTCCATCTAGTGATTTTCCCATTACAAAAATAAGCACGATCGGAAATATGAGCATGGCTATTACATTTGTTTTACTTTTAAAAAATTGTATTATCTCTTTTTTCATAAATACAATCTCCTCCATATTTTATGTATTATTAATATTTATGAGTTTAAAGTTATCTCTATTACTTTGCACAAAAAAAGAATACCCAAGTGGTAAATTTCCACTTGGGTATTCTATATTATTCATAAAATATATTTTGCTTACTATATAATTAATTATTTGTTTAAGTTAGTTATTATTTATTATTTGCTTAAGTTGTAGAAAGATTTTAATCCACAGTATCTAGCTTGAGCACCAACTGTTTCTTCTATTCTTAATAATTGGTTGTATTTAGCAACTCTATCA
>JABLTT010004463.1_pt1 | contig 28293 bp, 29 predicted proteins | sample 7160061 | NCBI WGS metagenome assembly JABLTT01 (sample SAMN14651232, study PRJNA627086) | human gut metagenome | isolation source: feces | host: Homo sapiens
ATCTCTTGGAAGAGATTCCGAAACACATGAATGATAAGGACTGTTCTTTTCTGGAAGATCTTCTGCCCTGGTCAGAAAAACTTCCGGCAGGGATTCGCAAAGCTTAAATATCGGTGGCTGCAAAGCAGCCGCCTAAAAATGTCAAGGTACTCGCTATTTTGCGTTTACCAAAATATTGCTACGTTACTCATATGTAAATTGTTTTCTACCAACGCCTAAAATTTTATAACCAAAAAGGTTCCCCTTACAGGAATACCTTTCTGTCATATCACTTACTCACCATAAATCACTTGTCTTAATACCTGTCTGCACTTATCAATATCTGGAACCAAAACACTCATTCCTCTAATACTAGCATATCGAAAAGAAGCATCTTCAGGAATATTATGAGTTTCAATTTCACTGACACCCATTCCTAAAACTTCCACACCCACTCCGATTAAATCAGAATTACTCATATCGGTAGTCAATAATGGAAAAATGGTATCTGCAAGCTTTAACATCTCATTCAATCCAGAATTTTTCACTTTATCAAAAGCCGCCATTAAAACCTTTCTCTGACGCTCCGTTCGTCCAAAATCTCCATTTCCTACGTAACGAATTCTGGAATATGCAAGTGCTTGGAGTCCATTTAAGTGTTGAACTCCTGCCTGTGTAACTATGTTGGCATTTTCACTTTCACCAGACATCTTGTCCAGTTCTCTCACATAATCATTTAATACCTTGATTTCATCCTCATGAACATCCAATTCGATACCACCAATGGTATCAATCACCTTCTGGAAACCCGAAAAATCCACTTCAATATTGCCATCAATATTAATATCAAAGTTTTGTTTAATGGTTGCATCAAGAAGCTCCATTCCACCGAAGGCATAGGCTGCATTGATTCGATTATCACTATATCCCGGAATTTGTACATACAAGTCTCTCATTAGTGATGTCAATTTAATCGTCTTATCCGTCTTGTTAATGGTCATAATCATCATAGAGTCTGAACGTGCCCGTCCTTCTCCAGGGCGTCTGTCTTGTCCAATCAGAAGAAGATTTAATACATTATCATCTCCAAATACTTCTTCACTACTGGACCATGTAACATCTTCAGGATTCACTTCTTCGTAACCTTTTTCTTCTTCGTCTGGCTCAAAATATTCTTCTTCCGGCTCTACCTTTTCTACTTCTTCTGCTTTGTTGATTTTATCCAGTTTAGACCAAGCATATCCTGCACCTGCTACACCTCCAAGTAATAACACTGCTAATACAACAAGTACTATCTTTGCCCATACAGGTATTCTTTTTCTATTGTTTTTCATATTTCTATTTCCCTTTATAAAATTTACTCTTAATATTCTTCAATAACAATAACATTTCTTTAAATTCTATACTTTTAAAATTAAATAAAAGAAGGAATATACTCGATATAATAATTGTAACTATTACCTTTACTAAAAACATAATAATTCCATAATCCGGTAACAAATTAGTAAAATAAGTTGTCATCACTGCAATTATAGTAATTTTTAGCATCCATCCTAACATTTTCACTATGTACTCTTTTAATTGATGCTGTTCTGTAAATAACGTAGAAAAAATATTATAAATAATCCAAGGAATACCTATAAATAACTCACTAAAAACAGTTGCAAATATTACTCCTATAGTTCCCCAGTACTTAACAAAAATCAAATCAAGTATTAAATTAGCTATTGCAGTCAATAAAGCTCTAAATCGATCCTCATGCCATATTCCTGCCGCATCTTTAAACATAATAAAAAGTTGATTAAATTCAAATGTTATAAACCGTATAGAAAATAATACAACCGCAGCATATGGAAGTAATAGTTGATTTCCAACCCAAATTTTCATAAATGGTTGATATAAAGATAAAAAACAACATATCCCAACTGAACAAATACATGTAATAAGCATAGAAAGCTTTTTCAAATCTTGAAAATTCTTTTCTTTACTTTCAACAATAATGCTGTTACCAACTCCTGCTAAGCATGACGCAAATATAATAGAAACTATACCTGTCACAGATGTTAAAACATAATTATAATTTTGATAAACAGCTAATGAACTAAGTCCTAAACAAGAAGATATCACAATTGTATCAACTGAATATGTCATAACTGCGCCTATTTTAGATGTAAAAATATCTTTAATTCTACTTCTTATATCACGCAATTCTACTTCTCCAACTTTTCCTCGTGCTTTATATTGTGGATACATTCTCTTTACAATAAAAGCAATAAAAATATTATTAAAGATTTGTAACATAAGAGTTGACAGTATGTACATATAATAATTATGAAACCTTAAAATCGCAATAAGCTGAAATACATATTGAATAGTGTTCGTTAATAATGTTACTTTGCTTATAATATCAACCCTTTGAAATGCTTGCAACAAACTATTCTTATAAGCATAAAGCCAATATGTAAATACAGTTGATAGTAAATATAATACATATAATAAATATATATTTAATTCACTCGGTATATCACTTTTCACCAAATATGGGATAAATGGTAAAATCACAAGTCCTGCTATCAAAATTACTATCCCTATACATCTATAATATTTTTTATATAAATTAAGTAAAGCACAAACTTGGTCTTCGTCATCTTCGGCAATTGGTTTATACATACTATACACCATAGCCGCCCCTATACCCAATTCTGCTAAATTCAAAACTTCAAGTATAGATGTAAATAGGCTACTTAAACCTAAATATTCTACTCCCATATAATATATCATAACAGTTCTCATAATGAATGGGATAATAATTTGATATAATTTTAATATTAATCCAAACACAAAATTTCTAGCGGCATTTGCTGTACGTTGTATTTTCATTCTTTTTTATTCTCCACTTATCTTGTTTATTAAATTGCTTATCTTTTGCAATTTGGTATATAATAACTAAAATAATCCATGTGAAATTCAAGTTTAATTGTACTTCAAACATCATTTCAATAAAAATAGCTATAAACGAAATCGTGAAAATATTTTTTAGCCTTTGCTCATCTAATCTATAAATCTCAACCGCAATAATCAAAAACATCACTACAACAATAGAAAAAAGAACTACTCCTCCCTCATATAATGTTTGCAACCATTGATTATGTGTATTAACAAACGCTTGGCTTCCTAGAGCTTTTTGTGCTGTTTCTCCTGATAAACTTCCCCAACCCCAAAAAGGTTTCTGAGTTATATAGTATAAAGAACTGGTCCATGCATCTGTTCTTCCTGTAAAAGTTAAATCTTTCCCAAACAATCCCTTAATAACTGGCTGTAGAAATGAAATTTTTGCTGATAAAATTAATATTTCTATAATAATATATATTCCTATAATAACAAAAATATTGGGAAGTTTTATCTGAAGTTTTATTTTTTTACTAGATAATAAAAACATGGATAAACATAACATAACCAATACAACTAGTGATGTACTTGATTTAACAAAAAAAGTGCCTGCAATCGAAATACTCATCGAAAAATATAAAAGCATTCTATCAGCTACTTTATTACCATTCATATCCCATTTAATAAATAATAAAAATAGTAATATAAAATACCATATCCCATGACTGTTCTTGTGCCCAAATAGCCAATATGCCTCTGTTGTCTGTGCCCATTCATTCCATACAGTTTTAACTTGATATAATCCATCTGGAAAAAAAATCACTGAAAAAAAATTCATTAAAACAAATATAAATAAAACACTAACCATAAGTTTCACATATTTTTTTATATCTAATCTAATGCTAGATTCTATAAAAATTATTAAGACAATTGTTTTTAACGTAAAAATAATTGTATGAATATCCCCACGATGATTTAAAAAAGTAATTGTCAAAAAATAAACAAAATACATAAATATACAAATATCTATTTTATTTACTTTATACTGTTTCTCATAAATCCAATACAGCATAACTATCAAAGAAGCATTATTTAACAGCTTTACTAATTCATTTGAAAAATAAGTCGGCAAAAACATAAAAAAAATGCAAAAAACAAATATACAACTATTTTTTGATAGCTTCAGCATAATCTTACAGACCTCTCTACATTTTATTCAATCAAACAACATACGAACATGTTTAAATAATGGCTCATATATTTTAATAAGAAAAAGTTGTAAAAACACATGCCATTTAATTAGTTTTCTCGCTCTAAAAATATGTAATTCTTTTATTTTTTTTACAATATCTCTTCTTAATTTTATATTATTTGTATTACTTCTATATAACCCGATTAATGTATAAAAACATTGCATAACCACATCTGAATATGCTATCTTCTCCAAATCAGGATATTTTTCCTGTATTTCTAACAACATTTTTTCCGAAAAATATATACCATCAAGTTTTCTACTATCAAATTCCACATGTGTCGCTGAGTCCGCATTTTGGTAATAATAATATAGTGTTTCCGAAATAATTTTTATTCTTTTTGCATTTTGGAAAGCACAAAATACAAAATATCTATCTTCATTTATATATTTATCTTCGCAAAAAAAGACTTTATCTAAAATATCTTTTTTAAATAACTTAGTACATGCTGACATTCCTATTTTTTTATTTTCTATTAAATATTTAATACCTTGTTTCGCATCAACAACTTCATCTACTAAATTGCAATAGTATCTTTTTATACCTTTACCTATCTCAACATGTCCACAAGAAACAATATCTGCATCACTTTTAATTGCTGCATCATACATACATTCAAACATACTACTATCCTGTTCATCATCTGAATCTACAAATCCTACAAACTCCCCTTTAGAAACTGATAATCCAAGATTTCTAGCGGCAGAAGCTCCTTTATTCTCTTGTGATAATATTACAATACGCTCATCCTCTTTTGCTTTTTCTTCAAGCATTTCTAAAGATCTATCAGTTGATCCATCATCTACAAAAATAAATTCCATATCATGAAATGTCTGATTTTGTAATGAAATAATCGTTCTCTCTAAATACTTCTCAGAATTATATACTGGAATAATTACACTAATCATGTTTCTCCCTTTCTTTTACTCATCAAGTAATTCCATATATTTAATAACTTCCTTTGCATTTCCATAGTCATGCATAGTTAAATATTTTTCGATTTTTTTATATGTATCACTTTCTGATAAATATTCTTCAACACCTTTAACTATTCCTTCTGGTGTCATAGGAACAATTACCCCTTCTTTCCCATTTTTAATTTGATCTCTCACCGTTGGATATGCAGTAACCAGTATTGGTTTAGCTAGTATCTTAGCTTCATCCAAAACTACCGATTTTCCCTCATATCTTGAAGGCTGTATAAAAATTGTACTATTTTTAATATACGGATATGGATTTTCTCTAATTCCCAATAGAACAAAACAATCTTCCACTTTCTCTCGTCGAATCAATTCTTTTATTTTATTTTCTAAATGCCCGTTTCCTACAATATACCATTTAAATTTTAATCCTTTTTGCTTCATTATCGCTGCTGCTGATACAGCAATATCAAATCCTTTTTGTTCTGTTAATCTACCTATAGAAAGAAATACTAAATTTTCTTTACTATACTCTTTAGGATAAAATTCCTCTGATTTTTGTTTTACTACAGTAGATGATGTAATGTTCTCCACCATAACTATTTTATTTTTGAACTGGGGAAACACTTCCTTCAAAATATTTGTACATTTTGGGGAAATAGAAACAATCTTATTCATTCTTTGAAAATATGGTTCATCATATACTGCATCATTTCCTCCTGAACGATAATCATTATGTACCATAACTATTTTTTTTTCAGATTCTATTTTCTCATCAAGTACATACATAATTTCATCTGATACATACGCCAACCCAATATCATACGTATTATCTATTTTCTTAATACACTTACTGTAAAAATATTTCCATCTAAATATACGACGCTGTATAGGATTTGAAATATAACGTAAAGAAAACAAGTTAGCTATAATTCTAAAAATCATATACCTTCCCGAATTTTTTATAGGACCATATAACCTTTTTATTTCATCTGGTGTTTCTAATATATTTACAAAATCTGGCACTTGCGCCAAAAACACACCTGTTTTTTTAAAAAGCAGTAATGAAATTTCGTATTTTTGTTCTGGAAGTTCATTAAGAAAATTCACTAGACTTTTCTCAGCTCCGCCATTTTCTAAACTGTACATAACTATAATAATTTTCTTCACACTACAATCCCTCTTTCCTAGAAATTCTCATTAAAAAATATATTAAATCACTTTTTTTAAAAATGTAAAAGAAAAATCTCTGAGATTTCGAAAGCTTTTCTAATGAAACATCGCAATATTCTAATTCTGTTCTAAATGCTGCTTTTAATTGCTTCTTTACTGAATTATCTGAACACCCAAACTGAATACACTTTTTTAACAAATATACAAGTACATCAATATACGCAGTACTTATCCAATTTTGATACTCTTCGATATCAGTCATTTCTTTCATTTTCTTAAATGCTATAATTGATGACAAATGCCTACTTGTCACAATTCCTATTGTGCTACTTTTTTTATGTTGAACATAAGCGTACAAATATTTATCTAGATAGTATCCTTTGTTTGCTTTCATAAAATATTGAAAGCAAAACAGCAGATCTTCATTCATAGCTATTTCTTCATTAAATTGAATTTTATATTTATCTAAAATATCTTTTCTAAATATCTTATTCCATACAAATCCCTTCACATTATTGTCACAAAACATTTTTCTGATTGCTTCATTTACCATAAGTTTTTTAGAATACTCTATATTGTTAGGTATTTGATATCTTTCATTATACAAAACTAAGTATTTAAAAATCACAAATTCATCATTCTCATCTAAGCTAGAAAGTGTATGTATTAGCTCTTGTATTGCACTTGGCAACCAAAAATCATCTGCATCTAAAAAACCTATCCATTTTCCTCTTGCCAATGATAAACCATAGTTTCTAGCAGCTGAGACACCTCCATTGTCTTTTTTAACAACAATAAAATTTTCACTACATTTTCTCTTCAAAAATGAATATGTATCATCTGTCGAACCATCATCTACAAAAATCACCTCTATATTACTATCCATTTGCAATAATAATCGATCAATATATCTTTCCAAATGCAATTTTGCATTAAAAACTGGTATAATTACACTCAATAATTTTAAATTTTCCACATTTTCTCCTAACAACTAATATTTTTCTAGTTAACAACTATCCATTCAACGAATAGTTTAATTTTAGTCCTCCAAAGTTTCATTATCACTATCTCCCCCGAAAGGCGGTATCGCAAACATTATTACCGGTTTACTTATAAAATGCACTTTGTAAATCCGATTTTTTTGATTTTTCTATACTTCTTCACTTATTTCCATATAATATCTCTTTGTCAAGAATACTTTTTTCATTGACTTCTTATTTCCAGGTATTTATCATAAACTATCAATTTGCTTTTTCCTTTTCACTATCTTATGAAATTTGATATGATAAATTTTTATAGAATTCCTACGTTAAGGTGTATATGTTCTATTCACGTCGCACCTCCGCTAATATCCACCTATTTTGTACTTACACAATGTACTAAATATCCCCAATCTTTTCCATATAATATTTTGAAATAAACGCTATATAGTACTAACATTTCCAACTGCTCTATTCTCCCCTTCATAGCTGGAGAATTAGTTCTTTCATCAGTTATTACAGTTCCACCTTACATATGTAGCCATTATTTTTTCAGCTTCTTTTTTAATATTATATCCCTGCTCTTCAAGTATCCTATACTTATCACATTGTTTCTTTCTATCTTTTCCCAATATAGGCTTTACCCAATCATCCATATTTTGAATACTACACATTCTTATATTATCCGTCAATAATATCTCTTATAAAATTTTACCTAAAAATAAGCAAGGCAATCCTCTCGCTTGTGCCTCTATCCATACTAAAGGAAAATCTTCGAACGACGCTTTCTTCCATGGCATCACTTTCGTAATTCGCCTTGCTGCATCTAGTTCCTCTGGTATACGATGTACAATTCTCTTTATATTAATTCATATAATTTGTAATATTTTTCTTCTAATTTTTCATGTGCTGTTTGAATATTATAATATGCATTTGTTAAAATTGGACGTTGAGAGTTTCGATGCAATATATCTACTTTATCAATTTCTCTTGCCCACTCTTCTGCAGACTGGTTCAAACTCATAAAATGTGTTTTATCACTAAATACAACTTCTGTCGGAACCTTATCTGAAAAGAAACATGGAAGGTCTGCAAACTGTGCTTCCACACCAACTAAAGGTACTCCTTCAAATAACGATGGCAACACAAATACATCAAACGCTTGATAAAATTTACTGGTATCATTTTGATTTCCCAAGAATTTGATGCTATCATTTACACCACTTTCCTTTGCATAATTTTTGACTTCTTCTTCCCTATCGCCAGTTCCAATAATCAACAATACCGAATCCCTATTACTCTCATGATAGAATTTAAAAATATCAATTAAAAAGCAATGATTTTTCGGATATGAAATTCTTCCCACATGTCCCATAACAAATGTTTGCTTAGAAATTTTCAATTTCTCTCGCACAGCGTTTCGCATATCTTCATTATAATAAAATTTAGTAGCATCCACTGCATTTGGAATTACTGTAAAATTATCATTTTGAAACAAAAATTCACCTGCTGCTTTTCCACATGAAAATTCATCTGTCAAAACAGAGCCTATTCTATGACGATAATACTGCTTTAAAGGATACTTAAAATCACAATCAATGGATGTACTATGGCTATGTGCAATTCGAACTGGTACTCCTGCTTTTTTTGCTGCTTTTAAAGGCAAATAACTCATTGCATCAATGTGTGAATGTATAATCTGATATTCTGGATGTTCTTTAAAAAATTCTTCCATCCATTTAAAATACTTCAGATAATTCTGCGGATACAGACGCGGTGCATAATATACTTTTCCACCCAAACTTAAGACTTCATCATCATATACACCTTTAGATGATCTATGAGTTAAAAAATCAAACTGGATTTTATCTCTATCAATATTTCTATAATAATTCATCAGCATCGTTTCTAATCCAGCTCTATTCATAATATTTACGCACTGTAAAATTCGAATCATAGTCTAGTTCCTTCCTTCATACACACAAATAGTCTTTTCTACAACCTTATCCCAATCATAGTTTTTATAAATGTATTTTGTCATCTTTTCTTTTTGTGACATAAAAGGTTCTTTTAATAAGTTCTCTAATTTCATCTTTAAGTCCATCGTATCCTTACTCTTAAATGTAGTAACATAGTCTTTTCCCACTTCCACATTTTCCGGAATATCACTAACCAAGCAAGGTACACCATAACTCATAGCTTCAAGTAAACACATTGGCATTCCTTCAGCTTCACTTGGAAATACAAATAATCTTGTATTAGAATATAATTCTTGAAGTTCCTCTCCTTCTACAAAACCAATAAAATGAATTCGCCTATCTTCTTTTGCCAATTCCTTAATTCGGGTATTAAAATCGTCAACAAATGGTGCATCTCCAGCAATAATCAGTGGTAATTCACAATCAATTTGTTTATATGCATTAATAAGATACTCAACACCTTTTCCGGAACTAATCTAGATAAAAATAATATATATCCATTTGTAGTCAAATCATATTTTTCTTTAATAACATTAGGAGACAACACGCTTTTGGCAGTAACTCCATTGGGAATATATGCTGTTTTTCTATTATATTTAACTTTAAAATAATCTGCTTGCTCTTGTGACAAAACAATTATTTCATCCGCATATTTTGCGGTGATTTTTTCCCCTAGTCTCATAAATTTTGCTCCAAACCCTTTCCATTTTGGAGTTTTATAATTCAATCCATGTACAGTTACCACTGTTTTCTTTCCAAGCAAATGTGGAATTAACAAAAAAACACTCGGACCTATACCATGATAGTGAATCAAATCAAAATGACCAAATAAAGCATATATTGATGCCAGAAATGAGTAAACTACAGCATCGAGTGATTTTCTTTCGATTGTAGGTACGTTTATAATCTTTACACCCTGAAATTCTTTATATTTAGGATATTTCTTACTTCTTCTATTATAAGCCACAACTTTATGTCCTAAAGAAATCATTCTTGTTGATAGTTCCTCTACAACAACCTCAATTCCACCCTCCCTTCCTGGAACTCTTTTATGACCTATCATTGCAATTTTCATAACTTTTTCCTTTCTTTATTTCGACCCAGCTCCTTTAAAAACAACCAGCACTGTTTTCAAAAGTATCTTGATATCCAAGCCAATACTCCAGTTTTCAATATAGTCTTTATCCAATTTTACAACTTCTTCAAAATCCGTAATGTCGCTTCTTCCACTCACCTGCCACATTCCTGTAATACCCGGTTTGATTGCCATACGTGCACGATGGTGATAGTCATACTGATTCCATTCATCTACTGTCGGTGGTCTTGTTCCTACTAAAGACATATCACCCTTTAAGACATTCCAAAACTGAGGAAATTCATCTAAAGAAGTTTTTCGAATAAACCAACCTAGTCCTTTTTTCGTTCCGTTCGATCCACTACCAATAATACGTGGGTCTGCCTCCATTTTAAACATTAACCCTTGCATTTCGTTTCGACTCATCAACTCTTTTTTTCGCTCCTCCGCATCCATATACATACTTCGGAATTTATAAATTTTAAACCTTCTTCCATTTTGTCCAATTCTGACTTGAGAAAAGAAAATAGGTCCCGGAGAAGCAATATAAATTGCCGGAGCAAGAAATAATGTTGCAATGCCTGTAAATAATAGCCCTACAATTCCTCCACAAATATCCATACACCGTTTCAATAATAACTGTAATGGTGTCGCCATGTTCAAACTGGCAGTTAACACATGGTAATCACCCATTTTTCGTACTTCTTTTGCTCCAAAATAACTATCCACATTAATAAGCGTATTATGTACTGTAACTCCCATTTCAATACAGATATTTATCAAATCAATCGGTAACTGATATTTCTTTTCAACATGAATCCAAATACTGTCAATCCACTTTGTTTGAATATAATCCGGTAGTTCTTCCACTGTACAAACAACAGGAACCCCCAGAATTTTTTTTCCTACCATATCTGTTCTGTCTGCCAGTACAATTCCTACCATTTCCCACTCTTTATATGGTGTATCAATAGCCTTCTCAATCAGCTTCCTTGCACTATCACTTGTAAATACTGCAATCATCTTCCGCTTCTTTGCAAAGTTCTTATTATAAGAAAGTAAATACGTTTTCCATAAAATTCTTTCTATATAAATAAGAAAAATTCCGCTGACATAAAAGATTAAAAAAGAAACACGTGAAAATTCACCACCATTTTTACTCAAAAACAAATAGCACACTTCAATAACCGCAACCAAAGTAACATATTTTACCACATTGCAAAATTCAACAAAATAACCTCTGCGCATAATTCCATGATAAGGCTCCTGAAAATATATTGCACACACATTGGCAAGGCAGATAACAATTCCTATCGTAACATAGATATCTGACTGAAGCGGAGCACTCCAGCCATTTCTCACAACACAAGAAAATATGTATGCTATCTGTAAAAAAATCAAATCCAATAATATAAAATCCCAATGCTTTAACCAACTGTTGGTATTTTTCCTATACATACGCCCACCTCATATTTTACTTTGCAATATATCCCAGTTCCAATAATTTCTCATAAAGTGCCTCTGCAACCTGTGTCTGTCCATCTGCAGTGGTTGTAGTTACGGTACAAATATCAATGGTACTGATGTAATGCTCTCCCCATGTTTCTTTCATGACGCTTTCATATTCCGGTATATTCACACCGCCATCCATGGGTCTCACACCTACAATAATGAATTTATTCTTATTTTTCCCAAAAGTATCCAAAACCTTCTGTTGCTGTTCTGCCAACTCCCTAGGATCTTTATTCCAGCCGCCATAATACCCCATAGTAATCACAGGAATATAATCTTTATCAGAGCGTTTCATTTCTTCATCTGTTAAATCCCGAATTCCTGTCTCAGTTACCGGGAGAGTTGCACTCCCTGCACTGGCTTTATGTTTCTCAATGTATTTGTCTAAATCAGCCTGCGGTACTCCAGCCATTTTCATCACAGATAGGGTTCCTGCTCCTGCCAGCGTTTTGTTTGCATATTCCAAGGTATACCCTTCTGCTTTTAGTTTTTCTTCTAATTTTACTCTTGAAGAACACTGCAATTCGTTTTCTGCAGTAAAGAATTCATCGCCCCAGAAGGAAATCCCTTGAGGTAAAATAGGTTTTGCGGGCTCTTTTTCCTCTTTTTTAACTTCTTCTTTTTTCTTATCTTTCTTTACTTCCTGTTTCACTTCTTGTTTCTTATCTTTTTTCGCTTCTTGCATTAGCTTTTCACTTCTGACCGCCTCTGCCTTAGCATCCCATGCCAATAAACCTCCAAAACAAACTGCCAAAGCAATACACACAAGAACTAATAAAAGGTTCCATGCCCATGCCGTTTTTCTATTCCTTTTCATTCCATCTTCTCTGCCTTTTATCTTTTTTTACTATTTCCGTAATAATAATCATATTTCTGATAATATTTATCTTTCTCAATATTAACTTTATTCAAAACTGCACCTAAGATTTTGCATCCTGTCTTTTCTAACTGTTCTTGTACCTTCTGTGCCAGTTTGTAGCTTACACGCTCACTTTCAATAACTAAAACTGCTCCATCACATTCCTTTGCCACAATAGCTGCATCCGTTACACTCCCAAGAGGCGGTGTATCTAAAATAATATAGTCATAAGTATTCCGCAATTCTTTTAGTAAATCTGAAAAAGAAGCTTCTTCCAAAAGTTCAGATGGATTTGGCGCCATAGGACCTGAAAAAATCATATCTACATTTAGAAAATTGGTTTGATAAATTAAGAATTCCTTTGCCAACTGTCCGCTTAAATATTGAGATAAGCCATTCACTTTTTCTTTTATTTTGTATCGATTAACATAAACAGAACGACGAATATCTGCATCAATCAGCAGCACTTTTTTTCCCATGTTTCCTACTTCCTGTGCCAGCTGAAAAGCCACATCGCTTTTCCCTTCATTTGGAAGACAGCTTGTAAACATAATTATTTTCACATTTTTACCGGTAAACTGGATATTCGTACGAAGGGTTTTTATTGCTTCCTCGTAAAAGTAATCTTTCTTTCTGACATCTGTCATTATGACCTTCTGTTCCATTATCTTCTTCCCTTCTTATTTTTTTTCTTTTTTCCATGACGTTTTTGATTAATATAATCTTTTCGATCCGGTACGCTGGTAAGCGTAGACAGTCCCAGATATTTTTCAATATCTTCTTCTGTTTTAATGGTATCGTCCATAATTGCAATTACTACAAAGATACCTGCACTTAAAATCAATCCCAAAAGTAATCCCAAAAGTGCATTTTTTTTCATATTTGGTCCGGCTTTATGAGTAGGGAATTGACCTTCATCAATGATTTTTGGTGCAGTCACTTCCATTTTATCTCCTATAAACGCAGAAGCATTTACTGCTACTTCATTTACGATTTTTTGTGCCATTTCCGGCTCCGTATCCGTAACAGTAATATTTAAAATTCGTGTATCTGCCGGATTATCTACTGCTATATTTGCCTTCAGCTGTTCATAGCTCATATCTAGCTTTAAGTTTTCAATCGTTTCTTCCAGCACCGGACGACTGGTAATCAGTACGCTGTAATCTTTTGTCAACTGACTTCCCATCTGCAAATCTGCAGTAGACTCAAAGCCTTTATCATTGATTAAAAGTAACATACTCGATGTGGATGTGTACGTAGGTGTCATAAAGAATTTTGTAGCAACACAGGCAATACAGCCAAACAGAAGTCCTACTGCCAAAATAATTAATATTTTTTTCTTTAAGACATAAAAAATCTGTTTCAAATCAATTTCTAATTCATCATCGCGGGTATTTTCCATCATTTCAATCCTTTTCTCTATAAAATTTTGTTTGCCAGGATTTTCTCTGCATTTGCAAAAGAAATATCCTTAATATATTCATAATCCAGATGCTTCTCCATCCAGCGTGAAGCTTCCATAAGTTCCGGTTTTCTTGTCCGCATATTATGCATATCACTTCCGAGAAAATGAACGTTTCCTTCCTTCAACATCTTTCTGCACCATCTGGTTGTTTCCTCGTACCATTTGCCCCCAATGGGCTTATAGTTCATCTGCATAAGAGCACCTGCTTGAATTAATTCCTCCACACGTCCCTTTTCTCTTAATGCAGAATACCTTTCAAAGTGAGCAATAATTGGTGTATACTGTGCCATAGTCAATTCTCTTACTCCATTAATAATCATAGAATATGGCATAGAAGGATGGAATTCTGTAAGCACATAAGAACTTCCGTTTAATGTAAGAAGCTTCTTTTCATCCAGTTTTTCTACTACATCCTCTGTATAGAAAACCTCCTGTCCCGAATAAACAGTAAAATTCTCCTGAATTTCTGCTCGGGCTTTTCTTTGCAGTTCTTCTCTTAACATCCGAAAACGTTCCGGATCTTCATTGCGAAACTGTCTGGAATAATGAGAAGTTGCAACAACTGCACACACACCCTGCTTGGCGGCAGATTTCAGCATACGCAGACTTTCTTCAAAGTCGGCTGCTCCGTCATCCACACCCGGCAGAACATGACAGTGTAAATCAATTCTTTTCATAACTTTTACCTCATTGCACAACTACCCCCCCCCCTAAAAAATTTACTGCAATGCCTTATACATCTGAACTTCCTTAAGGGGAGGGGGTAATTATTTTTAACTTCAAAATCCATCCTGTCACAAAAAGCCAGCGTTTCTGCAAATCGGACACCAATAAATCTTGAAGTCTTATATTCATTAGTATTTTTGTCTTTGGTGACCTGTATAAATGCAATTAGCATATTATACATTAAATATTGTAGCACGATTTTTTCCTCTTTTCAACAAATTGTACTTTTTTTCACCTCTAAAATTTATGGAATTTTTGGTTATTTTTAGTTATTTTTTACAAATATAAAAAGAGTGGTATTATAACGTCTTTTTTTGTCATAACACCACTCTTTATTATAAATCCAATTTCAAATCATTCTCTTTAATCCATCCATATTTCCTAAACGGAACTGCAATAAGCCATGTAAGCACTGCCGGAAGAATAAAGCAAATCAGCACCATCCCAATCCAGTCTATAGGTGTAATGGCTGCTTTTACACCGCTTGCTATATCATTTACCCATCCTGTATAGACGCCAATCTGACCTACAAAGCCACAAGTTCCCATACCGGAAGCTACTGCTGCTCCATTCATTTCCATATGAAACAGGCAGGTTGCCAATGGTCCCGTAATGGCAGACGCTAAAGTAGGAGGCAGCCAGATTTTTGGATTTCTCACAATATTTCCCATTTGAAGCATGGATGTTCCAATTCCCTGTGCAAAAAGTCCGCCCCATTTGTTTTCACGAAAGCTCATTACTGCAAATCCCATCATCTGTGCGCAACAGCCTGCTACTGCTGCTCCTCCGGCAAGCCCGGTAAGAGATAACGCTGCGCAGATTGCAGCGCTGCTGATTGGAAGTGTCAGTGCAATTCCCACAATCACAGAAACTACAATTCCCATAAAGAATGGCTGCAGCTCTGTTGCCCACATAATAGCATTTCCTACACTGCTTGCAGCGTAACCGATTGCCGGCGCCCACCATAAGGATAAGAGCACACCAACGGCAATGGTTGTAAATGGAGTTACAATAATATCAATCTTAGTTTCCTTTGACACTAATTTTCCGAACTCTGCTGCAAAAATCGTTACTACCAGAACTGCCAGAGGTCCTCCTGCTCCGCCCAACTCATTAGCTGCCATTCCCACCGCTGCCAGTGAAAACAGCACCAGCGGAGGACATTGTAATGCATACCCAATGGAGATTGCCATTGCCGCACCTGTTGCGCCTTTTGCATAAGTTCCTACTGTTACCAGAATATCAATTCCCAGCTGTTCTCCCAGTGTGCTGATAATTGTACCAATCAGCAGAGAAGCAAATAATCCCTGTGCCATGGCGCTTAAGGCATCAATTCCGTACCTCTTTGCAGAAAAAATAATATTTTTTCTCTTTAAAAATTCTTTCATATCCTTTTCCCCTTCTTAACTGTCATTTCAACTGTCTTGTCAGTTGTTTTCTATTATGCACAGTTTGGAAGGGTTCGTCAACTAAATTATATCCGGATAATTAGTAATCATCGCGTCTACCCCTGCGTCCATAAACATTTTCATATCCTCTTTCTTATTCACCGTCCACACACGCACCTTTAACCCACTGTTTAAGTAAGTTTCCAGAAAATCTGCCATTTTCAGGTGGTAAACCGCCGGATGCAATCCTTTTACCCCTGTATTCTTTGCATATTTCTCCATATTCAGCGTTACATCACTGAATAAATATGCTGTTTCTGCATGAATATCCTGCTCTAATATTTTCTGAATACTATAATGATTGAAAGAAGAATAGATAACTCTGTCTTCCATTTTCCTGCTTTTTACAATTTCCATGGTTTTTTCTTCAATTCCTTCGTACCAGTAAATACCTGTTTTTAATTCGATATTTACCTTCATGGAAGAATTTTTCACCAAATCCAGCACTTCCTTTAAGGTCGGTATCTGAACTCCCTTGTATTTTTCTATATGATTGTGAAAGGAAAATTTTTTCAGTTCTTCTAATGTATAATCTCTTACTTTTCCCTGTCCATTGCTGGTTCTGTCAAGAGTTTCATCATGAATAACCACTACTTCTCCGTCTTTTGTCAGATGTACATCCAGTTCAATGCCATCTGCGCCCTGTTCCATTGCCAGGCGGAAAGCCTCCAGTGTATTTTCTGGGGCATAACCGCTGGCGCCTCTGTGAGCAAATATTTCTGTCATGCTCATTCACCTCTGTTACTGATTTACAAGATTATATTCTTCAATTGATTTGTTAATAGCATCTGCCATATTTTTTACTGCCGTTTTTACATCTGTATTTCCATTGAGAAGGTTTTCAATTTCAGATTCTACTGTTGCTCTCGCCTCCGGAAATACGCTTAACAATGCACCTACATATTTTGGTGAAGAATCATGGAGCTGATCAATTGCTGTCTGGAACTGTGGATATTTTTCTACGTTTTCTTTAAATACTGTCTCTTCCTGTGCTGCTGTTGTTACAGGGAAGTATCCTGTCTGTGCATTCCAGTATGCCTGGGACTCTGGGGAAATCAGGAATTTTACAAATTCCCAGGTTGCTCTTGTTTTCTTAGCATCATTGTTATTTAATGCCCATAAAGATGCACCACCAATGGAAACTCCACCCTCATCTGTGGATTTTACTTTAGGGAAGTATGCAGTACCTACTTCAAATTTTCCGTTTACATCCTGTAAAATCTGTTTTAAGGAAGCTGTAGAACCCAGTGTAATGGCTGATTTTCCCGCTGAGAAATCTGCCAGTCCCGCATCTCCTCCTTTTCCTACATTTGGCGCATAGCCTTTATCATAAAGGGACTTCCATGCAGTTAAAATATTTTCTGCCGCACCGTTTTCATCAAAAGCAACAGCTGTGGCAGGCTCTGTTCTTCCGTTTCCGTTATTGGCATATTCCAGTCCCTGTTTTCCGATAAACTGCTCAAAGAACCATCCATAAATTCCTAAAGAAATTACCTGTCCTGCTCCGCCTTCATTTAAAAGCTTTTCACCAACTGCTTCAATTCCTTCCAGACTATCTGGGATTTCTGTAATGCCTGCTTTTTCAAACATTTCCTTATTATAATACATAATCGGTGTAGAAGAGTTGAAAGGCATAGAGTACAGCTGATTATCAATGGTATAATATGCAGCCAGATTTGGCTCAATCTGGGATAAATCATAACTATCTGCATCAATCATCTGCTGCATAGGAGTAATCCAGCCTGACTCAATCATAAATCTGCTTCCGATTTCGTATACCTGTACTAAATCTGCTCCCATGTTTCCAATCTGTGCGCTTTTTAATTTGTTTAAGGAGTCATCGTATTCTCCCTGATACTGAGCTTTTACAGTAATTCCATATTCGTTTTCATCGTTAAATTTCTTAACTAATGTGTCAATCGCCTGTCCGTTGACACCACCCATGGAATGCCAGAAGGAGATTTCTGTGCCGTCTACTTCAGAAGCGTCTGCCATGGAAAATTCTTCCGTACCCGCTGTCTGTTGGGTTTCCTCTGTTTTACCTTCTGTTTTATTTTCTGTTTCTGTAGTTTTGTTTCCTCCGCATCCTGCCAGAGTTCCCATCATCATTGTTCCTGCTAAAATCACTGAAATTATTTTTTTCTTCATTCTTTTTTCCTTTCTTTGTCAGCCTTTTACTGCTCCTGCGAACATTCCTCGAATAAGCTGTTTCTGTCCTACAATAAAGATAGATATTGAAGGAATAATTACCATTACCACACCTGCAATCATCAGTGTAATTGACTGAGAGTCTACACTGTCCAGCATACTGATACCAATCTGTACAGTTCTCATTTCATCAGAACCAGTTACCAGCAATGGCCACATATACATATTCCATGCATTAATAAAGGTATAAACGCCCATTGCTCCAATAGCTGATTTTGTAAGAGGTATCAATATTCTTACGATAAACTTCAAGTTACTGCACCCATCCAGTTTCGCAGATTCGTACAGAGAAATTGGAAATGTGCTATAAAACTGCCGGAACAGGAAAATTCCCATTGCCGATGTCAGGTAAGGTACAATCAATACTGAATATGTGTCTAACATACCCAGCTGACTTACAGTAAGATAGTTGGAGATAATCGTTGCTTCTCCCGGAACCATCATCGTAGCCATAACAATCATAAATAACACGCCTTTTCCTTTAAATTCCAAAAAGGAGAAGGCAAAGGCAGCCAGAGAACAGGTAATAATCTGTCCCAATGTAATACATGCTGCCATAATAAAGGAGTTTACAATAAATCGAAGCAACGGCACACTTGCAAATGCCTGTTTAAAATTTTCAATAGTCGGATTTTTCGGAAATAAATTCAAATCCATAGTAAAGAGCTCCCCGGATGGCATAAATGCAATGCTTACCGCATACAAAAGGGGGATTAACACGATAACCGCTGTAATCACATTAATCAAAACCCGTATTCCTGTGTTTATTCTTCTTTTTCGCAAAGCCTTTGTGTTTATCATGGTTTCCCTCCTTTCTTTTCTATACGAAACATTACCAATGTAATGAGCATTACTATAAAGAATAAAATTACAGACTGTGCCGCAGCGCTTCCAAAACGATAGTTAAAGAAAGCATCCCGATAAATAGAATATACAATGACATTTGTGGTTTCATTCGGACCTCCTTCAGTGAGGATTTTAATCTGACCAAAAGATTGGAATGCCTGAATAATATTTACTACTAATGTATAAAACATAATGGGAGACAGCCCCGGTAAAGTAAGGTGGAAAAACTGCTGCACACCGCTTGCTCCGTCTACGGAAGCTCTTTCGTAAATGGTATTGTCAATGTTTCCAAGCCCTGCGGAAAAGTACAGGAAATTTATCCCGCTGTTTAACCATGCTGTGAGGATTGCCACACAGTACAGCGCTGTTTCCGGATTACTTAACCAGTTAATATCAAATCCCAGCAGTTTATTTACAATTCCAACAGAAGGATGAAGCATCAGCTTGAAAATCAAGGCTGCGGAGCTTGACGCAATCGCCATGGGCAGCGCATACGCCGTACTGAAAAAACGAATTCCCGGAAATGCTTTATTACACAAAACTGCAGTAATCAATCCCAAAAGCATACTTCCTACCACAACAATCCCTACGAAAATCAAAGTCACTTTCAAACTATTTAAAAAAGATGGAGAACTTAACAATTCTGTATAATTATCTAATCCTACAAAGAGCTTCGCCTGCCCCATCTTATCAGTTTTATAAAAACTCAAATAAATCGTCTTAAAAAAGGGATAAAATAAAAACACTGCAAAAATCAACATACACGGCAATAAATATCCATAAGGGGATAAACTGCCTTTTTTCTTTTTATTCATGAGTAAAATCCTCCTTATAGAATAGATTTTCCTGTGTATCCATATCAAAAGCGTAAAGCTTTTCTGTGTCAAAATAGAAGCTGATACTTTCTCCTCGTTTTGTTTCATTTTCCGGTTTTAAGCGCACTGCCTGATTTCTTCCCTGTGCCTGAAAATATAAAACAACTTCCGCTCCTAAAAGCTCTCTGGCAATTACTGTTTCTTCCAAACCCACACTGTTTTTCTCAAAACCTCGTCTTTTCGCTTCCTCATATTCGTAAATATCCTCCGGGCGAATTCCTAAAATTACCTTTTCGCCATTTTTCTCCCGTTGCAGAATTTCGCCCTTTTCTCCATCCAGATAGATTTTCTTTCCAAGCTCATTTCCGCCTAAATAAAGAAGTGTACGTCCGTCTTCAACAGATACCCATGCCTCAAAAAAGTTCATAGACGGAGCTCCGATGAAGCTTGCCACAAACAAATTTGCGGGATTATTATAAATTTCTGCCGGTGGAGCAACCTGCTGTACAAATCCATCCTTCATTACCACAATCTTGGTTCCCAGCGTCATTGCCTCTGTCTGGTCATGTGTTACGTAAATAATGGTAGTTTCCAGTTCTTTGTGCAGCTTTGCCAGCTCAATACGCATCTGCGTACGAAGCTTTGCATCCAGATTAGACAGGGGCTCATCCATTAAAAATACCTTCGGTTTTCGGATGATTGCGCTTCCCATTGCTACCCTCTGCTTCTGTCCTCCTGAAAGTGCACTTGGTTTCCTATCCAATAAATGCTCAATTTCCAAAATCTTCGCTACTTCATGAACTCTTTTTTTAATCTCATCTTTGGGTACTTTTCTGATTTTCAGCGCATACGCCAGATTTCCATAAACTGTCATATTGGGATAAAGGGCGTAATTCTGAAAAACCATAGACATATCTCTGTCCTTGGGCTCACAATAATTACTAAATTCTCCATCTATGTAAAGCTCTCCGTCTGAAATCTCCTCAAGTCCCGCTATCATACGAAGCGTTGTGGATTTTCCGCACCCCGATGGACCTACTAAAATTACAAACTCTTTATCCTGAATTTCCAGATTTACATTTCTGACTGCGTACTGCTCGTTTTCATATATTTTTGAAACATTTTTCAATGTAATTTCTGACATCCTGTTTCTCCTTCCCGCCTTAGCAATCTGTGCTTTAGTTTAACGGAAAGAAAAGATATGAACTATCATGTTTTGGAGAAATAAACGTAAAAAAGGTGTAAAACCATTAGAATGTCTAATGACTTTACACCTTCTATTGAATTATGAGATATGTTTTTTAATTTCTGCCACTTCCTGCTTCATTTTTTCCATGTCAGAAATCAAATAATTTACTTTTATCTGATATGCTAGCTGATTGCTCAATACTTGATTGTTTTCATTCAATCGTTCAAATAACTTACAATGACTATCTGCCAATAAAGATATGTTCTTATCTGTTACATTTTCAATGTGAAGCCTTATATCCTTCGTTTCTTCTTTTAATCCCTGAATATCCTCTTTCATATTGACCATATCTTTCTTCATGTCAGACATATCTTTTTTCATATCAGTGATATCTTTTGTAATGGTTTGCAATATTTCAAATATTGCGTCAATCTTCGTATCGTTCATACTGTACCTCCCTAATAACTATAATCATATAGATAATGGAATAAGCTTTAAATGATGCGATATACGATATTGAATAGCTTACCATTGCAGACATTTTAGCACGGGGAGATATGAAAATCCATTGACATTGTTCCCAAAAAAGCATTGGTTGCAACCTATGGATTTTTGTGTATTTTTCCGAGTAGATTTTATTGTCAAAAACAGGTATACTAAGAGTAAGAAATAAAACACAGGCTCACTTGCTGAGGGAATTATATCGGCTAATCCGGGCACTCCCCCTGTTAAAAAAATAATCGTGAACGATTGCCGATAACAAAGACTCTTGGAATTTACTAAGAGTCTTTGTTTAATAAAAAGGAGGTATTATGAATATAACAGACATACAACAATGTGCTGTTTTCTTCCAAAAAAATTATTTAAAAACTTTCTATTTTGTTATTACATATCATGGAAAAAGTTTTATTCTTATTGGTGAGAAATCAAACTTTCCTCACCTAATGGGAATTCAAAATCAAATTTATCATTCAAACGGTTATCGCCGACCACAAAAACTCTTTAATGATATTCTTCATGGTAATGCCATCAGCACAGCAATTATACCACATAACATTTCCCCCACATCTAAAATGTATAAAAAAGCTTTAAATTTTACTAAAAGTACTGATATTTTTTGGAAAAATAGCGGTCCAATAACTATCAATTATAATCCTGCATTAAGCTCCACTAAGCTAAATAATGTGGATATTCTCTTAACTGACATTAACACTGGTTTTAATCTCGCCTTTCGCTCAGGAATTCATTGCCGAATAAATAATATTCTTTACTAATCTTCTATCTCTTTATCCAATAAAGTAAAAAAAGAAGACAGCGACTTTTCAGCCCTATCTTCCCTTGGTTTTATCTCTTATTTATCATAATTAAAAATGCTGTGATAATACTTATCTTCCTTATCATTCAAGCCAAATGGTACAATTTTTGACATTCCCATCATATAATCATGAAATTTTTCCTTAAAACTTTTTTTCTTATTTACTACGTTTGCATTTGCTTCCATAGTGATTGCCTCTTTTCCTTTTCAATTAAAATATATTTATCTTTTACAATGCGTATGATAGCACTTTCTGTTTCATTCATCAATATGTCCAATAACACTTCTCCCTTTTGACTTTTCGCACTTCAACGTAGTAATATGCTCAAAATTATTTTTTCTGTTTCAGCCCCTTTTCAGCCTTATTTTTTAGGCATTTTTCTTATTTTTTCTCTTTTGTCTTATCATACTAAAGAGCATTTTGAAATTCTGTTTTCTATATTTCTCTATTTTAAAAAAAATATAGAAATTTTAGTTCTATTTTTCCCGTTACCCGCATATCTTGTACTTACTATAAAAAGGCAGGTGCTTATTCTATGTTTTCCTATACGCAGCTTATTAACCCTTCTGTCCCTTTAGCATTTGATTATATACCGCCTCACCTTACAACTGCACAAATCCCCTTTGCTCCCTCCGCCAATGAGGAACGCAAAATGCTGGATATTGACGCTGCCACAGCAGCAAAAGCTTTATTTGAACAGGCTTCCTTAGACCATATTTCTCTCGTAGGTGTTTCCGGATATCGTTCTTATCTAAGCCAAAAACAATTATATGAAAATGCCTTAAAAAGAAATAGTACGGCTGTGGCAGCTCCGGGAACCAGCGAACACCAAAGCGGTCTTGCCCTTGACGTTTCCTGCCCTTCTTTAAACTTTGAATTAGAAGAAAGCTTCTCTGATACAAAAGAAGGAAAATGGTTAAAAGCACATGCACCCATTCATGGCTTTATCCTACGCTATCCCAAACGAAAAGAGCATATTACCGGATATCCATTTGAGCCATGGCATATTCGGTTTGTAGGCAAAACACTTTCCCTATATCTTTCTCTTACAGGACTTACTTTAGAGGAATATCACGGAATGAAGTTAACACAAACCTTTTAATTCTTCTGCGCACGTGGTATAATATCTGCACAAAGTGCAAAACAAGCTGATTGCACAAAATGCAAAGGAGCGCTATGATATGAGAGCTTTAAATCTGACATTATTGACTGATTTATATGAACTGACTATGATGCAGGGATATTTCAAAAATCCCACAGACCAAATTGTTGTTTTCGATGCCTTTTACAGGAAAAATCCCTGTGGCGGCGGATATGCCATTGCTGCTGGATTGGAGCAAATTATTGAATATGTGCGTGACCTCCATTTCTCCCCGGATGACATCGATTATTTAAAAAGCCTGAAAATTTTCGATACAGACTTTCTGGAATATTTAAGAGGCTTTCATTTCACAGGTGATATTTATGCTGTTCCCGAAGGAACGGTTGTCTTCCCAAGAGAACCTCTCTTAAAAGTAATTGCACCTGTTATGGAAGCTCAGTTAATTGAAACAGCTATTTTAAATCTGCTGAACCATCAAAGTCTGATTGCCACAAAAGCTTCCCGTGTTGTTTACGCAGCAAAAGGCGATGGCATTATGGAATTTGGACTTCGCCGTGCACAAGGACCTGATGCAGGACTCTATGGCGCAAGAGCCGCTGTTATCGGCGGCTGCATCGGTACTTCCAACGTACTTACAGGACAGATGTTCCAAGTTCCTGTAAAAGGAACTCACGCCCACAGTTGGATTATGAGTTTTCCTGACGAATACACAGCATTTAAAACCTATGCCCAGCTTTATCCAAATGCCTGTATTTTATTAGTAGATACTTATGATGTTTTAAATTCCGGTGTCCCTAATGCCATTCGTGTATTTAAAGAAATGAGAGACTCCGGTATTGATTTAAAAGGCTATGGTATTCGCATTGACAGCGGTGACTTGGCATACCTGTCCAAACAAGCTTATAAAATGTTGTCTGACGCCGGTTTTGAAGATGCTATTATTTCCGCTTCCAGCGACCTTGACGAATATTTAATTGAAAGCTTAAAAGCTCAGGGCGCAAAAATCAATTCATGGGGAGTAGGAACAAATCTGATTACCTGTAATGATAATCCGGCTTTTGGCGGTGTTTACAAATTGGCTGCTATTAAGAATAAAGATGATGCTGATTTTATACCGAAAATCAAGCTTTCCGAAAACATTGAAAAAATCACAAATCCGGGAAATAAAACTATTCAAAGAATTTATGATAAGCAAACCGGAAAAATCCGTGCTGATTTAATCTGTATGGAACACGAAGTATTTAATCCTGATGAAGATATGATTATTTTTGATCCTATTGCCACATGGAAAAAGACAAAAATTCCGGGCGGCTCATACACTTTACGAGAGCTTCTCGTACCGGTATTCCTGAAAGGAGAATGTGTTTATACCTCACCTTCCGTCATGGAAATTCAGGAAATCTGTCGCAAAGAGTTAAATACTTTATGGGATGAAACAAGACGTTTTGCCAACCCACAGGAGGTTTATGTAGATTTGTCTGATGAGCTTTATCAAATAAAATCAGACCTTTTAAAAAAAGTCGGACAGGCTTCTATTGAATAAGAAAAAATTTATTAAAAATTCAGCCATAAGCAACCGCTCACATCAACGCACCGCTCTATGGCTGAATTTTATCTATCTTATTTTTACTATTGTTCCATCTGTCTCCCCAGAAATCCTGCTGCTGCCTGTGCCAATTTTGGTTCTGTATCCGTAAACTTACGACCACCCTCTTTTTCCAAAATAATCACTGCACCAACTGCATCTCCCGCACAGGTAATTGTCCATACTACCTGAGACGCATATTCCATTTTGTCTCCCTCGATAATTCTGATAAATTCTTTTTGCTCTGCGGCACAAATATTTTTTCTATCTGAAATCTGTTCTTCCAGTTCTCTGCTAATGGTTTTCTGCTCATATTCTCTCCATCCGTTTCCTGCCGCTGCAATAATCTGATCCTTATCTGCGATACATGCAATACAGCCTGCTGCCTGTGCCAACGCTTCTGTATATTCTTTCGCAAACATATTCAGCTCACCGATAGGAGAATATTTCTTCAAAATAATCTGTCCCTCTCTGTCCGTAAAGATTTCCATTGGGTCGCTTTCTCTTATTCTTAAAGTTCTTCTGATTTCCTTTGGAATTACTACTCGGCCTAAATCATCAATTCTTCTTACAATTCCTGTCGCTTTCATAAAAAAATTCCTCCATCTGTTAAAATTTCCATTTCTGGAAATAGTATCTGTACAGGAAGGAATTTTTATACATTTACTCATCAAATCATGTCAATCGTATCAATCTTTTGGCACGTTTTGATACGATTTTGACTTGATTAACACTTTACAATATTCCCATTCTGTCCTAAAATACCCCATAGAATACAAAATTTTAACCCTATTACCAGAAAGGACGTTTTTTCTATGACTTCCAAACTTTTATTTTTTGATATAGACGGTACACTGATTACAGAAGGTCCCGGAGTTATGCCTGAAAGCACAAAGCTTGCCTTAAAAAAGGCCCGTGACAACGGACATCTTCTCTTTATCAATACCGGAAGAACAAGAACCAGTCTCCCTAAAAAAATAACCGATTTGAATTTTGATGGCTATATCTGCGGCTGCGGCATCAATATTTTTCTTCATGATAAGGAACTTTTCTCTCAAAAACTTACCAATACATTTTGTAAGGAGCTTATATATAAACTGCGTGAACATAAAGTTTCTGTACTTTACGAAGCATCTCATGCTGTTTATTTTGATTATACTCTTGCAAATGCCGAAAAATGGATTGATGCTGCGGAAAAACTTTTCCAAATTAAAGGAGAAAATATTGAAGACATTTTGCACAGTGATACCCTCACTTATGATAAAATCCTCGCAATGCTTCCTCCTACACCGGAAAATGAGGAATTAAAATCTTACTTATCTCAATACTTCCAGTGCATTGACCGCTCTAATAATATGTATGAAATCATTCAAAAAGGCTACTCAAAAGCAAGCGGAATTGACTTTCTTTGCGAACATCTTGGAAAATCTAAAGAAGATTGTTATGTCTTCGGTGACAGTGAAAATGACAGAGCAATGTTAGAAGCTGTTCCAAACAGCATCGCTATGGGAAATGCTTCACAGCCTATTAAAGACGTTTGCTCTTATGTTACTGCTTCGGTTGAAGAAGACGGCATTTATAAAGCTATGAAACATTTTGGACTGATTTAACTTTTTGTTTCATATAACGCAATCTCCTACAAACCAAAAGCAGATAAAATTTCATCCACAAAAGGATTTTATTTTATCTGCTTTATCCACATTCTTTTCTCTTTTTACACATCTTATGCCGGCATAGGCATTACAAAGAAATACATCACAATAAAATGACAAACGCTTCCTCCCATTACAAAGAGATGAAAAATCTCATGAGAACCAAAATTTTTATGGTGGGAATTAAAAATAGGAAGCTTCAGCGCATAAATAATTCCTCCTACTGTATAAATAATTCCTCCTGCCAAAAGCCATCCAAACCCTGCCGGCGAGAGGGAATGTACAATCGGAACAAAAGCAAATACGCACAGCCAGCCCATTCCAATATAAATTACAGAAGAAAACCACTTGGGGCATGTAATCCAGCATGCTTTTACAATAATTCCGATAATTGCCGTAATCCACACAGCAGCACACAGCAACAATCCTATTTTTCCTTTCAAAACAATCAGACAAACCGGTGTATAACTCCCTGCGATTAAAATAAAAATCATCATGTGGTCCAGCTTGCGGAGTCTGCGGTTTACCTTTTCTGTTGAATTTACCGTATGATAAATCGTACTTGCCGCATATAGTAAAATCATACTCAATATAAAAATACTCATCGCAATAATATGGATATAATCCGGCTCTCTTGCCGCTTTCCAAAGCAGCGGCAGAGCAGCTAAAATCGCCATAATACATCCAATAAAATGGGTAATTGCACTTCCGGGGTCTTTAATTTTCAGTTTCATGTCAGTCACTCCTTTGCTTTTATAAAGATAGTATATGATACTTTTTTCTTTCGAATGCTCTTTTATGGTTTTATTTATCTTTATAAGTAGTTTTCAATACTACTTATTGATATTTATTATACTACACCTTATTTTTTTAAAAATCAAGGAAAAGATTAACTTTTTTATTTTTGCTAATACTATGAAAAGAACTTTTAATTCTGGCATCATCATAAAAAACAATTTCAAAAATATACTTGACTTTTTTGGTTAAGTATATTATATTAAAACAGTAATCATTATTATTATTGTTTTAACACTGGTTTTACCAGATTTCATAGTAAAATTATTTAAATGAAAAGGAGATTATTATTATGAAAAAATTTGTATGTAGTGTATGTGGTTATGTTCATGTAGGAGACGAGGCACCGGAATTCTGCCCAATTTGTAAAGCTCCTAGAGACAAATTTTATGAGCAAACAGAAGAAACAGGCTATGCAACTGAACACGTAATCGGCGTAGGTGCAGCAGACAAAATTGAAAAAGATGTTTACGAAGGTTTGGTTGCTCATTTTAACGGAGAATGCTGTGAAGTTGGTATGTATTTGG
>JABLTT010090524.1_pt1 | contig 28078 bp, 31 predicted proteins | sample 7160061 | NCBI WGS metagenome assembly JABLTT01 (sample SAMN14651232, study PRJNA627086) | human gut metagenome | isolation source: feces | host: Homo sapiens
AGGAGGCCGGGGGCGCAGTCTGCCCCGGGACAAGTCCGCAAAACCGACCAGGAATACCAAAACACAACAGGACCAAGAAGACCGTAATTGCCCATGTGGGCGGTTGCGGTCTTTTTTTGTCCGGAAAAACGAAAGGAGCCAGGAACCATGAGTGAATTTGGAAACGCCTTTGACTTTCCCGAACTGGAGGACGGCGATCTGGACATCGCCGCCATTTTCGGAGACCCGGGCGCGGCTGCGGCCGTACCCCCGCCGGCCCCGGAACCCGCAAGCGAACCGAAAAAAACCGAGGATACCGTGCTCGCTGCAGAGCCGGCCGCACAGAAGAAACCCGCCCCTGCGCAGAGCGCGGAGCAGGAATCCCCTGCCGTAGAAAAAGCCGATGCGGATGAGGGCGGCGAGCCGGATCTGTTTGCGGCCCTTGCGTCCAAAGACGAGCCGGCGCCCAAGCCCGCCAAATCCACACAGGATGCCCCCAAGCAGGTGTCCCTCTTCGATAAGCCGCCCATCTTCTCCTACGGGGGAGTCAAGGCGGAGATCGCGGATGCGTCCATGACCTTTGAGGAACTTCGTATCGAAAAGGCGGACGATTTCCCGGAACTGGCCGAGGGCAAGAAGGTGTCCTGGACGGTGACCTACGGCAAGGTGACCAAACTCATTTCCGACCCCAAGGGCACCACCATCGCCGGCACCAAGGAGGAGATCGAGAAGTCCAAGACATTCCTGGATGGGCTGAAGAAGGCGGCCAAGGAAAAGGACCGCAGCCCGGACTGCTTGGTGACCCCCAAGGTCACGGCCCAGTCCAAGGGCATCGCCTCCTACAAGGGGGTGTTCGCCACGGTGAAGGACGCCCAGGCGTCGGATAAGCCCATCTGCCTGATCCCCTCCCGGGACGGGCGGATCTATGAACTGCGGAAAACCGAGATGGGCGATTTTATCGCCCCCAAAAACAAGATCGTGGACTTTTCAGCGGTCAGGGCCGGGTTTACCCCGGCTCTGCCCCTGATCCCCAGGGAACTCATCGGGCAGATCATCTCCTTCTTCCGCTGCTTTATGAATGAGCGCGAGGAGTTTGAGGCGCTGGCCCACATCTACTGGGACAAGGAGCAGGAGGAGTACACGGTCTTCATCCCCAGGCAGAGGGTGTCCAAGGCGCGCATTGACGCGGATCTCCGGGGCAGCGCCCTGCCGGAGGAGCGGTATATCCACTATGCCGACATCCACAGCCACAACAGCATGGCCGCAAAGTTCTCCTATACCGACGATGAGGACGAAAAGGCCACGCGCCTCTACTTTGTGGTCGGCCATCTGGACCGGTTCTATCCCACCATCACGGCCCGGATGTCCTGCGGCGGCACCTACCAGGAGATCGACCCGTCGCAGGTGCTGGAGGGCGTGGGAGATGATTTCCCGCCCGAATGGCTGGACCAGGTGGAGCGGTGCGGCGCCACGGAAGTGCCTGAAAAGGTGCGCCGGCACCCCCATTGGAGCGACCTGCTCTTCGGGCTTCCGGAGGCGGTGCTGGGATGAAGTTTTCCCTGGTGCGGCCCGTCAAAGCGGTCATGCTGGGCGCCGGGGGCACGGGGGGCCATATCGCGCCCCACCTGTACCGGCTGCTCTACGCATTGGACCGGCCCGTGCGGTTCATCATCTGCGACGGCGATGTGGTGGAGGAGAAAAACCTCGTCCGGCAGAACTTCATCCCCGCCGACCTGGGCGAGAACAAGGCCAGGGTTCTGGCGGAGCGGTACGCCTCGGTGTTCGGCATGGAGACGGAGTATGTGCCCGAGTTCATCGAGAGCGAGGAGCGCCTGCGCAGGCTTCTGGAACCGGGGATATTCCGGATGGGACATAGCTGGAGCGCCCCCGTCCTGCAGGAGCAGGTCATCCTCATCGGTGCCGTGGACAACAACCGCAGCAGGCAGTTGTGCCACAGCGTCTTCTACAAGATGGACGAACTGGTCTATATCGACAGCGGCAACGGCGAGCATACCGGACAGGTGGTCTGCGGCATCCGCAGCGGCGGCCGGACCCTGTACCGGCCCGTCGGGAAGGTCTACCCGGATGTGCTCAAGGAGAAGGACAAGTTCCCCACGGAACTCAGCTGCGCGGACGCATCCCTGTCCGCCCCCCAGAGCATTGCGGCCAATATCACGGCAGCCACCGCCGTGGTGGACATCATCTACAACATTCTGGCGCTGGGCGACAGCCGGGTGCGGCAGGTCACCTTCGCCACGACCAGCGTGAATATCCGCCCCACGCTGGCAAAGATGAGGAGGAAAAAAGCGGCATGAAAGAAACCGGCATTATCCGAAGAATGGATGACCTTGGCAGGATCGTCATCCCCAAAGAAGTCCGCCGTCTGTTCAATTTGACAGAGGGCGACGCGCTGGAACTATTTCTCCATGAGCAGGGCATCTTCTACAAGAAATACGACCCGGCCAAGCCCGTCAAAGCCTGTCTGACCACGTTGAAGGAGGCGGTCATGGACGAACCCGCGCTGCAGCGCGCCGATGAAGTGATGCAGAAGATCTCGGAACTGGAAGACCTTCTGGCACAGGAATAGACCGCGGGCGGGCGCAAGGAAAAGCGCCGCAGCGGATCAGCGGCCGTGGGAAAGTCTCACGACGAAAATCAAGAAAAGGAGCAGAGCAATATGAAAACCATTTATATCCCCAAGGGAGAGACCGTCCAGTATGAAGTGCTGTCTGCCGACCGGCTGGTGGTCCGGGGCTGCCTTCGCGTAGCGGGAGACATCCGGGCCAGGAGCATCTGCGGCGATGGGATCATCCACGCGGGCTCCGTCCACGCCGATGCCATCCGCGCCGACGAGGTGGAGAGCGCGGAAGTCGTCTGCAGGCGCCTGATCGCCAAGCGCGTCCAGACGCCCACGCTGATCGCCTCGGACTGGGCCGTTGTCAGCTGCTTTCTCTCCGCCTCCCATGTGGAGACAGGCAAACTCACGGTGGCAGCCAGCGAGATCGATCAGATGAAGGCCGGCGAGGTGATAAACCTCAGCCCCAAAAAGCGCGGGATGCTGCGCACCCTTCTGGCCGCCTGGCTGCACGCCTTCTGGGGCACCCTCACGGCGCCCAAGGCGAAGCGGGAGAGAACGCGCAAAGGCAAGCGCGTCAAGGCGTCGCAGAAGAAACAGGAGGAACTGGACGCCGCGGTGCGCGCGGAGATCGCGAAGGTCGTCCGGGAGATCATGGAGCAGGAACGCGCCGGCCGGGACAGCGCCGCCCCTTCCGAAGAGGAGGACTTTGAACTCAAGCGCCTGGTGAGCATGTTCAAACTGCTGCGTGAGAAGGGCTATACCCTGCGCATCCTCCCCGGCACGCCGGAGGAGAACGCGCCGGTGTTCGACCCTGAAACGGAAACGATCCTCCGCCCCGCGGCGTGAGGGAACGAAAACGGCAAGGGGCGCTTCCCTTGCCGTTTTTCACATAGGCCATCTTACGGATAAGGAGGAAACGAGAATGTCTGTCCAGTCTCAGCAAAACAATATGCGCCGGCTCTGCGACCTGCTCGGCCGGGATCTCGGCTATCTCCACGGAGAGCGCGAGGGTGGCCCCAACGGGGCCAAAAAGACCTTTCTCCATGTGGGCAGGGTCTTTCTCCGGGCGCTTGCCAAAGACCTGGGCCTGCGGGACGCCGTGGTGAAATCCAACGCTGCGGGCATCGCCGTGTCCGGGGAGTGCTCCCTCTACGGGATGTGGGAGGAAGGCGGCATTTACATCTGCCTTGGGCAGTTTGCCGCCGGCGGAGAGAATGTCCTGCTCTACCGCACCATCCGCAACCTGAAGGACTGCCGTGGCGGGTACAACAACTGGATCCGCCTGGGCGAATTTGGGACCATGCCCTATGAGCGGCTGCTGGAACAGCTGGGCGCGCTGCGGAAGGACCACGCCTGTGACCGGGCGGCCTGACGCTACGGGAAGGTCCGATGTGAGCAGGAAGGAAGGAGTCCAACAATGGGAAGCGTACAAGAGTCTGGCCTGAAATGCCCAATCTGCGGGAAAAACAGGCTCCTTTCAGATTACTACTATAAGACACAGGAGCACTATGAGTTCTGTGAAGCCTGCGGTTTTCAGCAGAGCATCACCATCCTGCGCGATGACGCCGGAAATGTCATGCGCCGGGAGGTCGGCAGTTATCCCCTGGACGGCAGTTTGTGCCTGGTCTTGAAAAATGCCGAGACAAAGGAAGTCCTGGAGAAGACTCCGATCCGGCCGGATATGTCGGAAGATGAGATCTACTCGGCCCTGAATCGATGGCGCCGCGGGATCTCCTGCGGGATCTATCTGGACGGGGACTTTGAGCATTTGAAGTTCCACCGCCTGTCCTCCTTCTGCATGAAGGAGATAGACGGTACAGTGCGGTTCATCGTCTCGGATCCCATCTGGCAGCTTCGTCTGGAGGCCGTCAACCGGGATGGAATCCAAATCAGCGTCCGGCCCAAGGCATTCGACATGCCGGACCACCCCCCTGACGCCAGGCGCGAAAACGACCTCTATCAGTTTACCGTGGGGCCTAAAGAGTCTGATACGAGAGCGGAATATCTGCTGCCCGTCCAGGCGATGAACGACACCGGCCTTTTGAGGCTGATTGAGCACCCGGAGATACTCGCTGACAACTGGGGGGAATCTGCGTGAGCGAACAGGAAAACCAGCAGCGGCAGGAAGTGCCCTTCGCCGCGGCCAAGGCGTCTGCGGCCCGGAGCGCCATTCTGCGGAGCAGCGCGGAACTTTTGACCTGGCGGGCCAGAGTGGAGAAATACCTCCAGGCCGATCCCCAGCGGGCCAGGGGCTGCTATGAGGAACTGCAGAAGGTGCGCACGCGGCTGGCCGCCGCCCTGGGCGACGCCAGACTGGCGCTTCTGGAGTTGGAGGAATACGCCGGGGCCGGAATCGCCGGCAAACTGCAGGCCGGACTTTCCGGATTCAACCTCATGTCCCGGGCCTACAAGCCGGTCTATGAGGCCCTGCGCGGCTTTGCCGAAAAACTTCCCGAGCGCCCGGACACCGTGAACGCCAAGACCATCGGCCGACTGATGAACCAGGTGCGCATGGGATACTATCCCACCGATCCGGAGAACATCGGACATATCCTGCGGGGCATCCGGTTCCCGGAGGGCGTCACTACCAATGTCTTCGACCCCTGCTGCGGCTGCGGCAAGGCCTTGCGGCAGATCGCCCAGGGCAACAACTGCTTTGCCTACGGCGTGGAACTGGACGAGAGCCGCGCGGAGGAGGCCCAGACAAGGCTGCACCGCGTGGGCGTGGGCAGTTTCTTCCACAGCCGCATCAGTTCCGAGGCCTTCCACCTGCTGTTCCTCAACCCGCCCTATCTCTCCGTCCTCAACCAGGGCGGCGGCCGGGCGCGGCACGAGAAGCGGTTTCTGGTAGAGAGCATGGGCCATCTGATGCTGGGCGGGCTGCTCATCTATGTGATCCCCTATTACCGGCTGACCCCGGACATCTGCCGCATCCTGGGTGAAAACTTCGACGGCCTCTCCGTGTGGCGCTTTACCGACGGGGAGTTTCAGAGATTCAAGCAGGTCGCGGTATTTGGCCTGCGCAAAAAACGGACCGACGACCCGGATGCCGGCTCGCCGCTGGAGCGGTACGCCGACCCCGCCGTCCTGCCCTGCGTCACGCAGCTGGAGGAGGGGCGCTACGCCATCCCCGCCGTACACAAGAAGGTGGAGGTCTTCAAGGGGGAACGGTTCAACGAGAAGGAACTGGAGCGCCAACTCGCCCAATCGGACAGCATCCGCCGGCTGATGAACGCCAGGAGCAGCCTGGACCGGGCGGATAAGCGTCCCCTGCTTCCCCTGTCCATCGGGCAGATCGGGCTGGTGGGCGGCTCCGGCATGATCAACGGCCTCATCGACTGCGGCACGCCCCACATCATCAAGGGGCGCATCATCAAGGTGAAGACCGAGGAGCGCGAGGAGAAGTACAGCAGCACCGGCATCCACATCGGCGCCGAGATCAAGGAGGTCATCAGCAACAAGATGGTGTTCAATGTCCTGACGCCCAAGGGCTTCAAGGCCCTGACATAGGAGGGAGAACGATGCAGGGAAAAGTAAAGCAGTTTCCCACAGGACGGCTGTTATGCACCCCAGGCGCCATGGATCATGTGGGCGTGGAGGAGATGATGGCCGCGTATTATCGCCACCGGGAGGGCGACTGGGGCGATGTATGCCCGGAGGACTGGCGCAGCAACGACCAGGCCATCCGCAGCGGCATGCGCATCCTGTCGGCCTACCACACCAGCACAGGGCAGAAGTTCTGGATCATCACGGAGGCGGACCGCTCCGCCACCACCATCCTTCTGCCGGAGGACTACTGAAAAGGAGGACTTTATGCACATTGATGCAAGCGGCCTTGTGGCCGCGCTGAAGAAGGCGCCGGAAGAGCGGCTGACCCAAGACCGGGATGTGTCTGAATATGTAATGGAACACATCTTCCTGCCGCTCCGTCGGGGAGAGCCGGTAGTATTTGCGGACCTGGACTTTGAGGCGTTTACCGATGAGGACATCTGGGGCCTGCGGGGATGGATCGAGCATCGAGAGAGAATTGCGTACCGGCTCTCTGATCTGGCAAAAATTTTCTGCGGTGCCAAGCCTGTCAGCAGGACGGGCCGCGCGTTTTGCTGAAGGAGGGACGGTATGACAGAAGAGGAGATCGTCGATGTACTGCCGTCCATCACTGTCGCCAGGCTGTTCTATGTTTATGGCAGGCTGGATGACCTTTTGAACGCAGGTTTTGAAACGGCAGATGACAGTTTCTACGAGATGTTCTGGGAGCTGCTTGACATCATTCCGGATTTTATCTCTTACGATTATAACGAATATTCCGGTGTGACCAAGTGGTATTTCGGATTTAATGACATGATGGAATACTATCGCCTCTGCCGTGCCCACAGCCGACTTTGCGGCGTGAAACTGAAGGACAACCCCTATATGCGGGACGCCCAGCGGTTTGTAGAGTACGCCATGGACCTGGACGGCTACTATGGATTTGCGTGGACGCTGCACACCCGGATCAACCATCAGTGGGCCAGCGGCATCGTGTTCCGCATCGACGAGGATTTCAATGGGGAGTTCGACCTGCTGGAGGCGCTGCTGTCCATCGCGGATTGGTACAAATGCCATCTTGAACCGCTACGCAAAGCCGTAGAAGAAGCGAAGCGCGCTGCAGCGGTAGATTGCATGGAGGTGAAGGCCGCATGAGCGCGAAACGGGAACTGGTGCTCCGCATCACACCGAACGAACGCAGCATCCGGGTAGAAGAAATGAAGGATGGTGTGACCTCCTTTAAGGAGATCGCCCTGGAGACCTTTTACGACTGCGTGAGGTACAGCATCCGGCACGAGGGCGTACAAAGCGGGTTTTTGCCGCAAAACTGTTTCCATGTCAGCGTCAGCGAGAACGGCGACCGGGATTTCTGCCTCTGGCACCCCCACCTGCACGCGGACATCAGTTACTTCGGCACAGAGTACCCGGATTTTCCGCTGCCCCGTCTGGTGTTCAGATTCCGGGTGAGTCAGGAGGGCAAGGTGTTCGACTGCCGCCTGGGTGTCGTGGAGGATAATCCGCCCGCCGAGGACAGCGCCATGTTCGTCTATCCCTTTTCCAATGTGGGCGGGTTTCACCTGTGTACCGGGAACAATGTGCTCCCGGTCTACAAAAAGACCAGCGCCCTTGCAAACCTCCCGGGATACCTGCTGCAGCTGCCCAACAACAACGACAGTTTCAACCCGCAGAACAACAAACTCCACATGCCGTACCGGGAACTGCTCAACCATCTGAAGAACAAGGACCCGGCGTACTACTACACCGATGTCCTGATCCCCAGTGGAAAGACCTTGAAAGACTTTATCGCATAAGGAGGATACCCGCATGGAACAAAGAGACCCCAGGCAGATCCAGGCGGCGCTCAGCAAGCCCTTTGCCCCGGAGGATCTGGAATGGCGGCTCCAGCAGACCTTTGAGGAGAAAATGCGCGGCATCGCCGTCCCCTATGTGACGAACCGCGCCATTCAGAACCGTCTGGATGAGGTTGTGGGACCGGAGAACTGGTGCAACAAGTACCGTCCCTGGATACGATTCACTGTTAAGGTCCGGGACAAGGAGGACTATAAGAAGTGGGTCGAGAAAGAAGTCATTTCCCAACTCTGCGGCATTTCTATCTACTTCCCGGACCGGGATCGGTGGATCTGCAAATGGGACGGCGCAGAGATAACAGACATTGAAGCCGTGAAGGGCGGATTGTCGGATTCCATGAAGCGCGCGGCGGTCCAGTGGGGCGTCGGCCGGGTGCTCTACAACATGGACACCGTCTGGGTCAATGTCGAAAAGCGGGGCAAGACCTATGTCATCAAGGAGAGCGAGCGCCCCAAACTGGACAATGAATACCTGAAGATGCTTCAACGGCTGGGATTGACCCCGTCGCCGCCGTTCGGCACCCAGGCCCAGCTGACGCCCACGCCGTCAAGAGAGACTCCGCAGGCAGGCCAGACTTCGGCACCTGCCGGAGAGCCTCAACGGGAAGGCCCGCCGCCGGCCCAGCCGCCCCGGGAAACGGGCGGGCAGACGGAAACACCGCCCCCGCAGGGATCCGGCAATGTGGTGGATCTGCCCCAGCCGGCCTATGAGTACATCGTAGAGAGCGCCACTGTCCAGAACGGCATGAGCAGCCAGTCCACCGCCGTTGTCCTCAAGGACGCCGAGGGAAAGACGGTCAAGGCGTTCGCCCGCGGACTCCACGCGGCGCTGACGCCCGGGGCCGCCCTCACCCAGGTGAAACTCTCCGTCAAGAAACAGGGCACCGTGGTCTTCTATTTCCTGGAGAGTTACGAACTGGCCGATGGTCGTCGGGCGGCGTAGGAAGGAGCGGAAGATGGAACGAAAGTTCGAAGTCACTGAAAACGCCCTGTGGAAGCGGCGTGGGAAAGCCATTGTCTCAAAGAACCTGAACCGGTGGCGGAGATGCCCCCGCCTCGCCTCGGTTCTCCGTGAAATGAACCGCTGTGTGGTGGAATATCAATCGGATGATGATCTGATCTTTTATGATGTAGGCCTCTATAAACTCATACGGGCCTACCTGCTCTCAGAGTATTTTGTCATGACCGGCGCTCCATACACAAAAGATCAATTCATGAGACAGGAGGAACATCTATGAAAAGTATCGGCAGTTTTCAAATCACCGGCATGACCATATCCGGGTTCAAGTGCTATGAGGAGGCCGCGCACCTCACCTTCGGCAATCCCACGGTCATCACTGGCGGCAACGGCCGCGGCAAGTCCAGCATAGCCGACGCCATCGCTTTCACCGTCACCGGGCTCCCCTTTTTCGGGGAGCGCGGGATCGACCGACTGCACTGCGAGACGAATCCCAACCTAATGGTGGCGATGTACTTTGTGGATGGGGAAGGCCAGAACCATGAACTGACCCGCACCCGGCAGAAAAGCCGCATGACCATCACCTATGACGGCTATGAGATCCGCCAGCACGACCTCAATGAGATGTTCGGTGAAAAGGATGTGTTCCTCTCCATCTTCAATCCCCTCTATTTCATCGAGGAACTGGGGGACGATGGGAAGAAACTGCTGGAACGGCATCTGCCCGCTATCTCCCATGAGCAGGTGCTCGCCGCCCTCTCCGAGAGTGTGCGGGCCTCGCTGGAGAACGAGTCCATCCTCTCCCCGGAGACCTATCTGAAGCGGCGCCGGGAGGAGATTCGGGACCTGGAGCAGAATGTCATTTACCTCAACGGGCAGAAGGATCTGCTGGACACCCAGCGCGCCAGCGGAGCGGAGAACCTGCGCGCGCTCCAGGATCGCCGCGATACCCTCGTCCGGGAACGGGACGCGCTGGAGGAAAAACGCTTTGCCGGCCTCGATCTGGCCGGTATGCAGGAGCGGCTGGTGGAACTGAGCGCCCGCTATGATGAAATGGCCAAGGACGGTGCCGGGGGCGTGGACACCACGGAGATCGACCGCCGGCTCCAGGAACTCCATCGCAAACTGGGCCAGCGGGGCGCCGAGCAGTACGCACCCAAGTACGCCCGGCACATCGCGGAGGCCGCCGCAAAGGTCAAGGAACTGGGCGCCAAGTACAGCCGGGAGGCGGCGCTTCTCAAGGGCTTCCAGCCCGGGGTCGTCTGCCCCACCTGCCGCCGCGCGGTGTCTGAAACAGACCTGGGCGATGTGCAGGCCGGGATCCGGCAGTCCCTGGAGGCGATCACGGCGGAAGGCCGGGCGCAGAAAGGGCAGCTGGACGAACTGCAGGCGCTGGAAAAGCAGGCCGAGGAGACTTTCCTGCAGTTTCAGAGGGACGATGTGGCGCAGATCAGCCTGGAGATCGAGGAACTGAACCGGAAGCGCGAAGGCATGGACGCCGCGCAGGCGGCCAACCATGACCGGAGAAAGGACGAACTGGAGTCCCTGCACAGCCAGATCCAGGCCGTGACCGCGGACATCGAGTACGGCAATCTCTCCCAGGAGGAATATGACCGCCTCATGGAGTGCCGTGAACTGCTACGGGAGTGCCAGGCTGAACTGGACGCCGCGAAAAAGGCGGCGCAGGCGGAGCCGGAGGACTACGACGCCAAGATTGCCCAGGTGGAAAGCCTCATCCTGGATAAGAAGAAACTGCTCGCCGACGCCATCCTCTATGTGGGCAAGCGGGCGGAACTGACCTTCTCCCAACTGAAGATGAACCTGGTGGAGATCGCTCTGAGCGAGGTGGTGAAGTCCACCGGCGAGGTCAAGGATGTGTTCAAATTCACCTATGGTGGACGCCGGTATGACCGGCTCTCCCTCTCCGAGAAGATCCGGGCCGGGCTGGAGGTGTCGGAACTGGTTAAACGCCTGACAGGGCGCAACTATCCCGTGTTCATCGACAACATGGAGTCGGTGGATGAACTGGCCAATGTCCGGCCCACCGGGCAGATCATCATGGCAAAGTGCGTGCGCGGCGCGGAACTGACGGTAAGGCCCATGGGCCGGCCGCAGGTACAAAAGGCCGCGTAACCCCTAAACCCGGCAGAAAGGGGGGTAGCCTTTGGCCCGTGCCTTTAGCAAGATCCCCATCGTGGACGCCGCCAGACGGTGCGGGCTTGTCCTCGACTCCCGAACGCTCCGGCGCGACGAGGTCGAGGCAAGCTGCCCCTTCTGCGGGGACCACGGGCCGGGGAAATACCATTTGAGCCTCAACACCGTGACAGACCAGTACCGGTGTAATCTCTGCGGTGCGTCCGGCAACAGCGTTTCGCTGTATGCCCGGGTCCACGGCGTGAGCAACAAAGAGGCGTATCTGGAACTGGCGAAGGACGGCAAGGTGTACCCCATGCCGTCCCAGCCAGATCCCAAAACACAGGAGCGCTGGCCCCGGGCGCTGGCGGAGCGCCATGCGGTGTACTCGGAGATGCTATCTTTCCTGACGCTCTCCGAACGGCACCGGGAAAACCTTCTGGAGCGCGGGCTGAGCGAGGAGCGGATCGAGCGAAACGGCTACCGCTCCATGCCGGAGACGCCGGCGCAGCGCAGGCTTCTGGCAAAACTGGTGGGCAGCAGTCATGAACTTCTGGGCATCCCCGGCTTCTATACCCGGTACGGCCAGTGGACCCTTGCCGGGCCAAACGGCTTTCTGATCCCCGTCCGGGACAAGGACGGGCTCATCCAGGGCCTGAAGATCCGGCTGGATGAGGCCGACGCGCCTAACCGGAAATACCGCTGGCTCTCCAGCCGCGGAAGAAGTATGCAAAACGGCACGCGCAGTTACTCCTGGATCCATGTGACCGGCGACCGCACGAGAAAGCGGGCCTTTCTCACCGAGGGGCCCCTAAAAGGCGATGTGGCCAGTTTCCTGGCAAACGACGCCCTGTTCGTCTGCACCGGCGGCGTCAACGCCATCAAGGGCCTGCGGGAGACCATCCTGGCCCTCGGCGTGCGCGAGGTCGTGGAGGCCATGGACATGGACCAGATGACCAATCCCCAGGTGCGCGGCGCGATTCTCACCATGCGCCGGGAGGTCCAAAAGATCCCCGGCATCAAATACTCAAAATACTCGTGGAACCCGGCCTATAAGGGCGTGGACGACTACTTCCTCAGCCGGGTATCCGCCCTGTAGACGAAGGCCCTCACAAAATCTTGACATGATGCGGAAGGAGTTTTACATGAAAAAACAATGGACCAATTTCCCGGGGCTGCACGACGAGCATATTGTTTCCCTGCACAAGGAGGCGTACCTGAATAACCAGCGCCTGGCTGTTGAAGTTGTCGCCCATGAGGGCGGCGCCGAGGTGCCGTATGCCCTTGTCACCCGCAATTTCTCCGATGAGCCGATCAGCGGGCCTGCCTGCAGTTTCTTCGACTCCAACAACTACGGATACATTCTGGAGTGGATGCTGCGCGAGGGGATCTGCACGCTGACCGGGAACTTTGTGGCCTCCGGCTACTGTGTCTACCCGGAAGTGGAGTTTGACCTTGCTCTTTTGCAGGAAGGCGATGCCGGCAGCCGTGCGGCCCCGGCCCTTGCGGTATTGGCGGGGCAAGACATGCTGCCCCCCGGCTGATCGGCTCCGCCACGAAAGCAAAACGAAACGAGGTGAACGCTTTGAACAACCGAATTTTAGTAAAGGTGTCCGCCTGTGAGAGCAGCCTTGCCTTCCGGACGGTCACCAAAAAGCAAAAATCGCCCCACTGGTTCTATATCCTGCGCAGCGACCTGGAGCGGCTCTGGCGGGATGGGAGCGTCATCACAAGCGACATCCACTCCTTTGCCCGGCTTCGTTGCGAACGGGACAAAAGCGTCGTGTCCATTCATTTCACCTGGCTGAACGCCGCGGGCGGCGATGATCTTACAGGCTGGGAGCAGACGGTTCGCCTGCCCTGTGACGCTCTGGCGGAATTTGCGGCCCGAAGCGTGACGGATGGCGGACCAAAGCAGTGGAAGGCCCTTTCCCTTGCGGAGAGGAGGACGCCCAAACTGGTGTTCTGCTCGAAGGAGAATCTTCATGCGGCACTCTCCAGCAAAATCGTGCGCAGCAAACTTGTACGCTACCTGCGGGATCACTTTAACTGGTTTGCCACAGACGAGATCCGCTTCTTCAACGATTTCTTGCCCTACAGTTTTTTCTTCCAGGCGTATCAGTCAGGCTGCCCGGGGATCTGCGGCGGTTTGATCCTGCATGACCACCAGGATTTGGGCAGAGCATACTATTCCGTGCACACTTAAATAAGTTCAGGAGGAAGACTATGGTAGAGTATTACGAAAACGAAGCCGCCCTTGACGCCGCGCTGAAGCGGGCGAAAACGCCGCAGGATGTACGCAAGATCCTCCAGGACCTGGAGCAGCGCATGGCCCCTCGGCACTGGAAGAATAAGGCTCTGGCGGTACTGCGTGAAATGACCTGATCTTAATATAGCGTCAAGAGGACGAGGATGAAAACATCCGGGGGCAGGGCGTACTATTCCATACACGCTTAAAATATCGAGGAGGAAATGTTGTTATGAATCAAAAGTATTTGCAGGGAATTTCCAGCGACATGGAAGGCTTAGAGGATGCCGTCTTTTTTGAGGCGACGCCTGAGAACATCTCGGCATTTTTAGTCCAGCACTGGCTGGCGGAAATGAGTGCCATCGGGACGGTGGATGAAAAAACCTTTCTGACCGCCCGGATGGGCCTGATTGATACTTGCCCGGACCAGGAGTATCTCGCTCAAAAACTGCTCCCGGTCTATTCCAAGATCCAGTTGGGAGAAATCCCCACGCCGCCGCTGGAAACAGTGCCAAAAGAGGTGGCGCTTGCGGCGAAATGCCCGCGGCCGGATTGGAACTATCTGCGCTGGGATGGGTACAGCGACGAGAAATATCGTGGGATCATCAGCGGCAGCGCACTCTTGAAACTGCCCCATTACGGGAAAAAGGTGCCTCTGGAGCTGCAGGTGCGCTCCTATTACAGCGGCGGGAACCTGGCTCTGCTGTTGGTGGATTGGAGCGATGACTATCCTGAGCCCTGGGGGGATCTGTCGGTCAATTTGGGATACGCTATGGAAAAGGACTGTGCCTTTGTGGATGTCAACGATATGGGCGAGGAGATCCTGCCCTGGATCGAGAAAAACGGCCTGGGGACCCCCACAGGGCGGACCCAGCAAAGCGGGTTTGTCACATACCCGGAATACCGGTTTCATGCCGACAGGCTCCGGGCGCTGGACGATTACGGCTACCAGGAGTATTCCGAAAGATATGACAGGGAACACGGCCGCATGGAGTAAAGGCAAAGAGCCTGTAAACAGAACGGCAAAAGGAGGAAATTTACATGGAAAAAACCATCAATTTCTGTGATGTCATCGGCGCCTCATCCGGTGAGCACAGCAATATGCTGGGCAAGTTTTTGTACTTCTCCCTCTCCAATGTCCTGGTGGACAAAAAGGAACTGGAGGCGCTGTGCGAGAGCCTCGGCATGGACTGCTCCTGCAAGCAGCGCCTGCCCGTGGCCGACGCCTTCAAAAGCGCCACCGGGGACATCCGGGACCGCATCACCGTCCGGCGGGACGGCGAGCAGAAGTTTTATCAGATCTACTGCCGGGAGAATAAGAGCACGCCCAATGTGCTCTCCCGGGAACTGGTGAAGGAGACGGTGAACCAGCGCACCAACCAGTATGAGAAACTGGCGAATATCCACTACGACAAGGCCGATCAGCGGTTTGGCTACGACGACCTTGCCTACGATGAGGATGTGGACGCCATGAAGTATTGCCTTCAGGCGGAGCGTCTTTTTGAACTCTACCAGGTCTGCGCCAACAGAAAGCAGATTGAAACCATCTGCCTGAAATATTTGCGCTCGCTGGAGGCCACCAAGGTCAGCGTCAACGGACACCTCTACTTCGTGCCCCGGCATACGATGGAGCAGGTGGCGGTGTTTGAAACCTTCTTCGAAGAACTCAGCCGGCTCAACCGCAACAACACCCCATTGCTTGCCAACAGTTTCTACCTCATCGACGACGCCAAGCAGCGCGACAAGATGACCGAGGAGTTTTACCTGGCGGTCAAAAAGGAGATCGCCCAGTACCAGGAGCGGGCGGACTACTTCATCCAGTCCGGATGCAGCAGCCCCTCCACCATGGAGCGGTGGGTCGTGAAGATCCAGGCGCTGGAGGAAAAGAAGCGCCGTTACGAGGACATCCTGCGCCGGGAACTCACCGGGCTGGATGATGAGTTTGAGTCCCTGCGTCTACTCTCCCAGGAATTGTCCCTGCGGGCCAGAGGGCTCCGATCCAGAAAAGCGGCGTAATACGCCATGACCGCAAAGCGCGGGGAGGAAAATTCCTCCCCGCGCCTCTTTTTGCAGAGGGAACCGGCAGTTCTGCCGGTGGGGGTATCTCGTAAAAAGAGCTTTCACTTCAAAAATCGAGCAAGCGATCCACTAAAGATAAAAATATTGTCAGATGATACCGAAATAGGGTATAATTGATAATATAATTAGATGTTGTCTTTGCAATTAGTTGAGCCACCCTTGTTGAATTCAAAGAAACGCTCCAGGCTAGTGACATAACTGTTTTATAAAAATGGGCAGGCGGCAATAAGGGATCCACCGCTGTTTGCTTTCCGGGATATTTTGTGAGTAGCATGAGCGAGGTGCGCCAATGGAGAAATATGTATTATCTGTTTGTCTTGCAGCCGACTTGAATTATGAATTGAAAACAATGCTTCATCAGCATCAGGCACGGCTGGATATTTGCGATTCTCTGGAAAGAGCAGAAGAGAGGATTGGAAAACAGCGTTTCTGTCTGGTTGTATGTGATACCACAGCACTCCCAACATGCCAGGCACTACTGTGCCTTGACTGGATGCGTAAAGTGAGTTATACTCCTATCCTGTTGCTCGCCCCTGTAGGAACGGAGGACGAACTGATTGCCGCTGGTGCCGACCAGTGTGTTCCCACCAACGCTACGCACAAAACAGTCCTGTCGGCTGCCTTTTCCCTGCTCCGCCGCTATCTGTTTTACGACCATTATGATGAAGTATGGCCGCTGGATGCCGTGATCTTCCGGGGTGGGATCGTCTTTGACCACCTGCGCCACCGGGTGACCCTAGACGGCGAGGAGGTACACTTCACACCCAGGGAATACAAACTTTTACACTACTTCGTCAGAAATCCGGGCGTCGTGATCTCCGCCGATCAGATCTGTGACAGAGTATGGGATGTGGAATATGACGGAAACCGGGATGTGACCACTGTAATCGCAGAACTGCGGCGCAAACTGAAGGACACCCGGGAGAAACACACCTATATCAAGACAATCCACGGGTTTGGGTATCAATTTCTCCTGTAAGCGCCATTCCCGTCGAAACTTGCGATATTTGAGGGGGAATCCTGAGGAAATCTTGGTAAAATCAGGGGAATTATCGTGTATGCTCTTCTTATTCACCGAATAAGGAGAACATACCGTGAAACCTGTTCTAAACCGTCAAAAAGAAATACATCTTTGTCGAAAGGCCGCTGTCCCAAATCAAGGGACAGCGGCCTTTTCATGTTCGACAGGGATTGATATAATTCAAGAAAAATCCACATTTTATTTTGCCTCTGACCCGGCGCCGCCCTCCTATAACCCGTCAAAAAAAGCCAGTCCGCACAAAAGACAAGCTATGGAGATACCTGCGAAAAATGCCGGTATTTAGCAAAACTAGTTGAGTTTTGTGCTTTCATCGCCCCTTGCCGCAAGAAAAGGGTAGCGACACTTCATTGCCGGTCCCCTCCGGTCGGTTTTCTGATGCCAGCCACCAGAAAATCAACCGGAAAGGATTATATATGATGAATACTGATATGAAAAAACATGTGGTGCATCTGCTGGATACCTACCACAAGCGGGCCCGTCAGATCGCCGTTTTGCGCTATGAACTCTCCGACCCCGTGAAGATTACGGAGGAGGAGATGATCGACACCCTGCAGTTTGCCCATCGGGAGGGGGCAGGACATACGGAGGGGCATATCTCCAACAAGACGCCGTACATCGCCCTGAACTACCGGGAGAAGGCCGATCTTCTCAACGCTGAGACCCTGAGCGAGATTGCCGCAGAACTGATGGATCTGGAACAGGAGCAGGCGCGTCTGGAGTATTATATCTCCCTGCTGGAACCCAGGCAGGAACAGGTGCTGCGCCGCACCTGTTTCGAGAAGGCCGCGCAGGAGGCGGTGGCCGAGGAACTGGGCGTCACAGTGCGCCGGGTCCAGGACATCAAGGCGCAGGCCGTCGGTGAACTTGCAGAAATGTACGGCCTGACCGCAGGGCGGAAATAAGCCGATGGTCCGCTTCGTCTTTCCTGCGGGAAACCTTCGGGAAAGATGTGGGCGCAAGAGTCTTGCAACTTCGTCCGCCTCTATGGTATGATTAGGCTGTCAAAAAAGAAATGCTCTCCGGGCCGCGCCCGGAGGGCATTTTCTTTGTCCGGAAAGGCGGCCTGCATAGTTTGGTCGCCTGTTTCATATCCATGTCAATGAGACAAGGAGGCTGCGGTCATGATGGATGAAAAGCGGATCTTGGCGGAATATGAGCGGCTGCGCGACACGGATATACGCACTGTTGATCCCAGCGATGCGGCGGACATCAGCGAAATTCGGATCGATCTGGATCTGCCCCCCGAGCGACGGGCGGCGGAACTGGTGCGCCAGATGAAGGGCAACCCCTTTGTCTATCGCTGCGGGGATGTCCTTGTCAAAACCTCTTTTGCCGGAACGGCGCCCCTCCAGTCCATTCTGGAGGAGTGCCTGGAAAAGCGGTGAGCGCCGCCTGGGGCGCTGCGGAGTGGTCCGGCCGATCCCCGGATGGGTTTTCCCCCATCACCTGGATGCAGGAAGATGGGACGCTGACCTTTCGGGGCAGTTATGAGGACGCCGTGGCGCGCCTTTTTTCATATGAATGCTCCGGGACTCTGCCGGAGGACGCGGGGACAGTGCGCAGACGGAGCGGCTGGGAGCGGTACACTTTCCGGGCGCCCGGCGGAGGGATTTTCCCTCGCAGGGGCTGCGAGCGCGTCCTGGGCCGCCTGTGGGCCTATGAGTCCTTCGGCCTTACGCCCCCGGAATGGGCGCGTCGGTATGGCGATGAGTCCAAGGCAAAATAAATCCCAACGGCACAAAAGTCCGTCCTTTACATCCCTCTGAAAATCTGATATACTGAACGCGGATCAAATCAGCATAATGGAATGTGTTCTGTAAGAGCCACCTTGATGACCTTGCCGCGTTTGCGGTATGCATCGAGGAGGTTTTTATGGAATTTTTTTATTGTTACGGGTACGGGCGCCTCTCCCGGGAGGACTATCAGAGGACCGGTGTCCGGGATGAGAGCAACAGCATCAAAAACCAGCGGGATCTCATCCACAAGTTCGTTTCAGACCGGCCCGAACTGCAGCTGGTCATGGAGGGCTACGACGACGGTTATACCGGGACAAACTTTGACCGGCCCCATTTCCAGGAGATGATCGAGGCCATCAAAGCCAAAAAGATCAACTGCGTCATCGTCAAGGACCTGTCCCGTTTCGGCAGGGAGTCCATCGAGGGCGGGCGCTATATGGAGAAGATGTTCCCCGCCATGGGCGTGCGGCTGATCTCCATTGTGGAGAATATCGACACCCTGCACACCGACGCCGCCACCAGTTTTATCATCCCGGTGAAAAATCTCATCAACGACACCTACTGCCGGGACACATCCATCAAGGTGCGCAGCCATTTCGATGTCAAGCGGCGCAACGGCGAGTTCATCGGCTCCTGGGCGGCCTACGGATACCGCAAGGACCCGGAGAACAAAAACCATCTGGTGGTGGATGAGGAGGCCGCCGGCCATGTGCGGGACATCTTCGCCTGGCGCATCGCCGGCCAGAGCTGCCAGTCCATCGCGGACTGGCTCAACAGCCTGGGTGTCCTCTCGCCCATGGAGTACAAGCGCGCCTGCGGGATCAAATACGGCTCGGGCTACCAGGTACACGCCAAGCCCCTGTGGTCGGCTGTGGCGGTGCGCCGTATCCTGCAAAACGCCGTCTACCTGGGCATCATGGAGCAGGGCAAGCGGACCACGCCCAACTACAAGGTGAAAACCGTGATTCACCGCCCGCCGGAGGAGTGGATGCGGGTGGAGGGCACCCACGAGGCCATCATCAGCAGGACTGACTATGAACTGGTGCAGCGCCTCATGCTCACGGATACCCGGTGCGCCCCCGGGGAGAACACGGTGTATCCGCTGGCCGGCCTTTTGTGCTGCGGCGACTGCCTGAGCACCATGGCCCGCCGGACCAGCCGGGGCGAGGGGAAAAACGCAAAGCGGTACATCTACTATGCCTGTATCGCCAACCGGGACAACAAGGATGTCTGCTCCTCCCACAGCATCAGCGAGGCGAAACTGGAGGCCGCCGTGCTGGCGGGGATCAATGTGCATGTCGCCTCTGTGATGCAGGTGCGGGAGGCCCTTGCCGCCATTGCCCGCCGCCCGCTGCAGAAGATCACGGCGGAGCGGCTGGACCGGCGGCTGAACACCCTGCGCGCCGAACTTGCCAAGAGCATGGAGGTCAGGGACTCCCTGTACCGCCGCTACGCGCTGGGCGAACTCTCCGCGGAGGATTTCGAGGCGTTCAAGCGCATTTTCACCGCCGATTGCGAGCAGGCCGAGCGCGCCATCGAAGCGCAGCAGCGGGAGCTGGAACAGATGCTCTCGTGCAGCGACCCGGACAGCCCGTGGATCACACACTTCCAGCAGTACGGGAGCTTTGAGACGCTGGACCGCACCACCGCCGTGCGCCTCATCGACCGCATTTTAGTCTATGAAGGCGGACGGATCGAGATCGTCTTCCGCTACCAGGATGAATACCTGGCCGCCATGAAGTATCTGGCCCTGCACCAGGAGAGCGATTCGTACCGGGAGGCGGTGTAGGCCATGGCGAGGAAGAGCAGAAAGGAACTCATCGCCACCCTCCGGGCGGGCACCGTGCCGGAAAAGGCGCAGAGCGCCGCTGTGGAGGAGGCGCCGCGCCAATGTAATGCCGGGGCATACGCCCGCCTGTCCGTGCTGGAGACGCGGGACAAGAAGGACAGCGAGGCGCTGCAAAACCAAAAGGCCCTGCTGCGGGAGTACATCGCGGAGCACCCGGAACTTCGGCTTGCCCGCGAATACGAGGACAACGGGGAGACGGGCACGAACTTTGAGCGGGAAGGTTTCCAGAGCCTGATCGAGGATGTGCGCCGCGGCCTGATCGACTGCATTGTGGTAAAAGACCTCTCCCGGTTCGGACGGGACCATGTGGAGGTGGAGCACTACCTGCAGCACGTCTTTCCCCACCTGGGCGTGCGCTTTATCGCCATCAGCGACGGGTATGACAGCGCCGATGCGTCCACCTTCGACCGGCTGACGGTGGCACTGAAAAACATCGTCAACAACATCTATTCCAAGGACATCTCCCTGAAATCCGGCGGCGTGCTGCGGGAAAAGCAGGCCCGGGGCGAGTTCATCGGCGCATACGCCTCCTACGGCTATATCAAAGACCCCCGGGACCGCCACCGCATCATCCCGGACCCGGAGACCGCGCAGGTGGTGCGGGAGATCTACCGGCGCAAACTGGAGGGCCAGGGCGACACCGCCATCACCCGCTGGCTCAATGCCTCCGGCATCCTTTCACCCTCCTGCTACCGCTATCAGAAGGGCATCATCCGGGATGAGCGGTACGCGCAGCCCAAGCCGTGGCTGGTGCAGACCGTCAAGAACATCCTGCGCAGCGAGGTCTATCTGGGCCACATGGTGCAGGGCCGGCGCATCTGCGAGTTCTATGCCAACCGCCCGGACCGGATGCTGCCGCAGGACGAGTGGACTGTGGTGAAAAACACCCACGAGCCGCTGGTCTCTCAAGAGGACTTTGACCGGGTGCAGGAGATCAACCGCAAGGCAAAGGCGGCCTATCACGCGAATCTTGGGAAATACGACGCCCTGGGGAAAACCGAAAACCTGCTCAAGGGCCTTGTGTTCTGTGCCGACTGCGGCCGGCCGCTGGTGCGCTATAAGCAGGTGACCTCCAAGGGGAAATATGTGCATTATTACTATCTGTGCCCGAACTACGCCGCACAACTGGAACACAGCGGCTGCACCTACAAGTTTGTGCCGGAAGAAAAACTGATCGGCGCGGTTGAGTCTATCGCCGCAAAGGAGATCCTGCTGGCAGCCGATCTGAAGGTGCTGGCCAAGCAGAAGGCCGCACAGCACACCGCGGCCGCTGAAGAAGCCGGGCGTGCGCTGAAGGGTGCACTGGCCGAACAGAACAAACTGCACGCTCTCCGGGAGCGCCTGCTGCGGAACTACCTGGCCAAACTGATGGATCAGCGGGACTATGAGCGCATCCGGGCCAAGTACCAGGCGGAGGAGGACGACCTGAATGCGCGGATCAAGGAACTGCGCGCCAAACAGCGGGAGGAAAAACGGCTGCTGACCCAGGACAATCCATGGTTTACCGCTGTTACTTCCTGCTCGCTGCCCTTCTCGCTGACAAGGGAAACGGCAAAATTGCTGATTGAGCGTATCACGGTATATGACAATGCCCGCTGGGAGATCACTTTCCGTTTCCGGGATGAGCGGCAAGCCATTCTGGAGGACACCACGAGAGAGGGGGCGCGGACATGACCATCGCAAAATATATCCGCCTCTCCTCGGCAGACGAGGCCGCCCGCTTTGGTGAAAAGGAAGAGAGCAACAGCATTATCAATCAGCGCAGGCTCCTGGACGGCTATATCGCCGCAAGCCCGGAGTTTGCCGGGTGGCGGGTGCTGGAATTTCAAGATGACGGGAAAAGCGGCACGAACCTCAACCGGCCCGGCATCCAGGCGTTGCTGGCACAGGCCAGACAGGGTGAGATCGACTGCGTGATCGTCAAGGACCTCTCCCGGCTGGGCCGCAATCATCTGGACACCGACGACCTCCTGGGGATGGTCTTTCCCTTTTTGCAGATCCGGTTTATCTCGCTCAACGATATGTACGACAGTGCGTTGCAGGTCTACGGCACAGCGGGCGATATAGACACCGGGATGCGCAACATCATCAATCAGATGTATAGCCAGGATCTCTCGCAGAAGGTCAAGCTGGCGAAGAAACAGTACGCCAAACGCGGGCAGTCCACTGCGGCTTACTGCAGTTTCGGCTATATGAAATCGCCGGAGGACAAGCACCGCCGGATTCCAGACCCGGAGGCTGCCGAGGTGGTGAGAAAGATTTTCGAATGGTGCATCGCCGGAAAAGGCACGGCGCAGATTGCAAACCTGCTGAACGCCGAGGGTGTACCGACCCCGACACAGCGGAAACGGCAGCTCGGCGCCAGGCGGAAGAAATGGAACTCGGAGCGGGAAAACAACGAATGGAGCCGCGGCCAAATCCTTCGCATTCTCCGTGATGAACAGTACACCGGAAAGTTGATCGCCGGCAAGACGGAGCGCCGTGTTCTGGGGGATGCGAGTTCCTCCCGCAGATGCGACCCGTCGGAGTGGGTCGTGATCCCGGATGCGTTTGAGGGAATCATTACGCAAGAGCAGTTCGACGCGGCACAGCGCCAGTTGGCCCAGTCACGGGGCGGCAAAACGGCATCCAAAGCGGAACCCGGGCAAAAGGAAACGGATACAATGCGGGGACCTGCCGTGCAAGAAGAAAAAAGCCACCCGCTGTTCTATCGAAAACTGAAGTGCGGAATCTGCGGTCTGGCTCCGGTGAGGAAGAGAGCGGCAAGACCGTATTATCAATGCGGCGCCCGGGCATGGAACAGCGCCGAGGGCTGTGAGTCTGTTCTGATCTTCGAGGACGAACTGAAAACGGCAGTCCTGGAATCCATCCGGTTCCAGGCGCAACTGGCCCGGAAACTGCGGAAGCGCATGGAAACCTGCGAGCGCAGACAGCACAGCGGCAAAGGCGGGAAACGGGAACTGTCACTTAAAAAGAAACTCGATGGCCTGGACGCACAGAGGAAGAAACTCTATCTGGATTACCATGCAGGAACTTTGAATAAGGCGGAGTTTGACGCCGCGAGCGAAGCAATCAGTGCCAGGTGGAGAGAGTACCAGCAGGAACTTGCCGTCCATTCCGCTGCAAACGGCGGCCCCGATGCGGCAGTATACCGGGAGGAAATGGACACGCTAATACAACTGAGCAATCTGCGTAGCCTCGACCGTGAGATCGTGGACAGGCTGATCCGAACCATCCGGATTTTTGAAGACAGAAGAATTGAGATCGTGTGGAATTTCTCATCACCGTATGCCGCACTGATCGAAGGCTATGAAAGGAAGGACAATCATGAGGGAAACAAGTAAAAAGTTCACCGTTGCGGTGTATGCAAGGGTCGCAACTGCAGGGCAAGTTGATACAGAACTGGACCAGGAGTTGTGGCAGCATCAAATTACATATCTTCGAGGACTGGCGGAGAGATTCGGCTGGTGCGTAGCCGGAGAGTTTTCCGACTGTTGCCACGGCGGAGGAACCGAACGGCCGGTGCTCAATGCCATGCTGGAATGCCTCGCTCATGACGGGCCGAATGCGGTTCTTGTAAAAAATGAAGGTCGGCTGGGACGGGATACGCGCGTGGTGGAGGAGATTGAACGCAAGATTCACGCTTGCGGCAGCAAAGTCTTTTATGTCGATAGGATTCAAAATGTGCTGGGGGGAAAACACCAAAATGCTCAATGCGGTATGCAGTAAAACCCTCCGGCACGAAACCGTAAAAATCTTCCGTCCATTCTGAACACTGAGGGCCTTAAGTGTTTCGTGTGGAGCAAAAGAATGGCCCGTTTTTATGCCGTTGACAAAAAAACCGAAAAAATCCCACTCCCACACTTGACACTTTAGGATGACGGATGGAGCGGAACAAATTTTGAGCGTCCCAGCTTTCAGCGGATGATGGATGATGTGGAGGCCGGAAAGGTCAACTGCATCATTACCAAAGACCTCAGTCGCTTTGGCCGTGAACACGTGATGATGGACTACTATCTGGAATTTGTGTTCCCGGAAAAGCAGATTCGATACATTGCTGTGGCTGAAAATGAGGACACCGAAAAAGGACTTTCGGATTTTGTGCCGTTCAAGAACCTTTTTAACGAATGGTTTGCAAAGGATACCAGCCGCAAGGTGAAAACGGCGCTCCGTGCCAAATTTGCTGCCGGAGAACGCACTTTTGCCTATGCGCCGCTGGGATACATCCGCCATCCCGAAGTCAAAAACACTTTAGCCATAGACGAAGAAACCCGCTGGATCATCGAGAAAATCTTTGACCTTGCGTTTCATGGAGCAGGTGCGGCGAAGATCACCAAGACCCTGATTGCAGAGAAAGTCCCGACTGCGGGCTGGCTGAATTATCAGAGATATGGAACTTTCGCCAATATCTATGCCCATGCGCCGGAAGAAAAATCGTATGCCTGGACGATTGCTCAGGTCAAAAGTATCCTGCAAGATGAAACCTATATCGGCAACAGCGTACACAATAAGCAGACCAATATCTCTTATAAGAACAAGAAAAAGGTGCGCAAGCCGAAAGAAGAATGGATTCGGGTGGAAAATACCCATGAGGCGATTATCAGCCGGGATGTGTTTGAGCAGGTGCAAAAGCAGATCGCCAGCCGCAGACGGCAGCAGAAAGATGCCACAACGCAGATTTTCGCCGGTCTTGTAAAATGTGCAGATTGTGGCTGGTCTATGCGCTTCGGCACAAACCGGCAGAACAAAACGCCGTACAGCCACTTCACTTGCAGCCAATACGGACAAATGGGGACACAATGCTCGGCGCACTATATCCGCTATGATACGCTCTATGTCTATGTGCTGTCCAGAATCCAGTATTGGTCCCATCGGGCGCAGCTGAGCGAAGAAAAACTCTTGCAGCAGATTTTGAAAAACGGTGACCGGGAACGCATGACTGCCGCCAAGCGTCAGGAATCCGAGCTGAAGCGGGCAGAAAAGCGCAAGGCAGAAGTGGATGGAAAATTCGTCCGAATGTATGAGGACTGGTCTACCGGACACATCACCGAGTATAACTTCAATCTGCTGACTAAAAAGTACCAGGCAGAACAGCTGGAGCTGGAGGAAAAAATCAGCCGCTTGCAATCGGAGCTGTCCGCAGAACAGCAGACTGCCCTGGATGCCGAAAAGTGGGTCACTCTCATCAAGCAGTACGCCAATCCCTCGGAACTGACCGCCGAACTTCTCAATACCCTGATTGAGAAAATTGTGATTCATGAGGCCACCAAAGGTGCGGATGGGATGCGAGATCAGGAGATTGAGATTTACTACCGCTTTATCGGCAAAATTGATTAACCTGTATCCATATCCTTAACTTTGGGAAACCGGGTGCTCCCTTTTGGAGATAACAGGCAGGTCTTTGGACTTACCAGGCGGCGCAGGCGCCCTCGCAGCGGGGCTCGGTGCCGCCCATCAGGGTGCCGTGGGGCGTTGCCAAGATCATCTGGCCCTTGCCAAAGGCGCCCCGGTTGATGTCGTAGCCGATCTTGTGGCCACGCTGCTGGAGGCCTTCGATCAAGTGGGCGGGGAATTCGGGTTCCATGTTCACTTGCAGGCCCTGGGTCCACTGCCACCGGGGGGCGTCGATGGCGGCCTGGGGGTTCAAGCCGCAGTCGATCAGTTTGGTCAGCACCTGCACATGGCCTTGGGGCTGCATAAAGCCGCCCATCACGCCAAAGGGGCCCATGGGCTTGCCCTGTTTGGTCAAAAAGCCGGGGATGATGGTGTGATAAGGCCGTTTGCCCGGGGCCGCGGCGTTGGCATGGCCCGGTTCCAGGCAGAAGCCCTTGCCCCGGTTCTGCATAGCAATACCCGTGCCGGGGATGACGATGCCCGAACCAAAGCCGGCGTAGTTGCTCTGGATGTAAGAGATCATGTTCCCTTCGTTGTCCGCCGCGCACAGATAAACGGTGCCCGGGTCCTTGGGGTTGCCGGGGACAGGCTCCAGGGCTTTTTCGGTGATCAGCCGGCGGCGGGCCGCCCCATAGGCGGGCGACAGCATCTCTTCGGGCGATACCGCCATATACCGGGGGTCGCCGATGTAGTGGAGGCCATCGATAAAAGCCAGCTTAATGGCTTCGATCTGCCGGTGCAGGCCCAGCGGGTCATCCAGGGGGGCGGGCTCGAACCCATTCAGGATATTGAGGGCCATCAGGGCGATGATGCCCTGGCCGTTGGGGGGCAGCTCCCACACCTCATACCCGTGGTAGGGCACGCTGAGGGGCTGGACCCACTGGACCTGGTGCTCCGCCAAGTCCTCTTTTCGCAAAAAGCCGCCGTATTGCCGGGAGCAGGCGTCGATCTTTTCGGCGATCTCCCCTTCGTAATATTCCCGGGCGCCGGAGCGGGCGATCTTTTCCAAGGTATCCGCCAGATCGGGGTTGCGGAACAGCTCGCCGGGCCGGGGCAGGCGGCCATCGGGCATAAACAGCTGGAACCAGGCGTCAAATTCCGACCCGCAGTCGGTGTTCTCCCGCAGGCGGTTCGCCATGGTCTGGATGCTGCTGCACGTGATGGTGCAGATGGCCTGGCCCTCCCGGGCGTAGCGGATGGCGGGTTCCAGCACCTTTGTCAGGGGCAGGCGGCCATATTCCTGGTTGATGGCAGCCCAAGCGGCGGGGATGCCGGGCACGGTCACCGGTTCAAAACCATAGGAGGGGATCTCCTTGTGGCCCTGGTCGATGTACTGCTGCAAGTCAAAGGCCCGGCCCATGGCGCCGCTGGAATTCATGCCCCGGATCTTGCCGTCCTTTTGGCAGAAGATCGCAAAGGCGTCTCCGCCTGCCCCGTTGGTCTGGGGCTCCAGCACCACCAGGCAGGCCGCCGCGGCGATGGCGGCGTCAAAGGCGTTGCCGCCCAGTTTGAGCATATCCACGCCGGCTTGGGCAGCCAGGTGGTTGGATGTGGCGCACATGCCCCGGGCAGCCAGGGTCACATAGCGCCGGGATGCATAGGGATAGATCCCGGTGTTTTCCATCTTCAGTCCCCCTTCGGTCAGTGGCGCGCCATGGGCGCGCAGTCTTGGGCGGCAAAGGCCGCCAAAAAAGGCAGAAAAGCCTCAATTTCTTTTATTATAGCATAAAAATGGGGGATGCGGATAGACAAATTCCAAGGAAACAGGCAAAAAGCAGGAGGAGCCGCCATCTGGCAGCTCCTCCTGTATTTCGAAAGGATGTTTTATTCGATCTCAATGCGGTTGGGGTTGGGCAGCATCTTGGGGCCGGCCTTGGGTACGCTCAGCCGCAGGATGCCATCTTCGTATTTGGCATGGATGGTATTGGGCTGCACGTCGCCCACATAGAAGCTGCGGCTGCAAGAACCGCTGAACCGTTCCTGGCGGATGTAACGGCCTTTCTTATCGCTGTTGTCCCGGTCCAGGTTCTTGGAGGCCTGAATGATCAGATAACCGTCCTGCACCGAAACATTGACTTCGTCTTTCTGGAAGCCCGGCAGGTCTACATCCAGCTCGTAGCAATCTTCCAGCTCTTTTACATCGGTCTTCATCATGTTCTTGCCATGTTTGCCGAATACCGGGTTGCGGTTGCCGAAAAATTCTTTTTCAAAAGAATCGCCAAAGAAATCATCAAACAAGTTTTCACCAAAAATGCTAGGCAACATAAATCATTCCTCCAATTCGTTTGGTTTGCTGCCATTTATCAGGGGCATTGTGAAAAATGCTCTGTTGATTGGTATTTTACCGGGAGAAAGCGTTCTTTTATGAGCTGATTTGCTCTTGTTGGACCCTCTCTCAAGGTACAATTTTATTATAGCACCCGAATTAGCACTGTCAATACGAGAGTGCTAATATTCATAAAGTTGCGGAAAATTGTTCACAAAATATCCGATTTTGCGGGCGGGGCGGGCCGACGGGCGGGAGGGCCCGACGGCCGGAACGGGCACCTACGGCAGCGGCGATGCTTCGGACACCGGCACTCCGCTTCCGGACATCTCCCACGGCACGGGTCCCGCGGCACGCTGGGGTCGGGGCGGCCCGACGGCCGAAACGGGAGGATGCCGGGTGCTTTGCCTCTCTATTTTC